>Ga0181516_10000723_pt1 | contig 28037 bp, 11 predicted proteins | sample PEATcosm2014_Bin_25_FD_121104 | JGI IMG/M metagenome (GOLD analysis project Ga0181516, IMG submission 121104) | Peatland microbial communities from MTU Mesocosm Facility, Houghton, MI, USA - PEATcosm2014_Bin01_10_metaG | ecosystem: Environmental > Terrestrial > Soil > Wetlands > Peat | place... | reverse complement strand
GCCGCCGGCGAAGTAGTTGCCGTGACCGTGACCCGGCTTCCAATTCCCGAGCGATTGGATTTGGTTCCGACCAGCTTGATCTTGATCCAATTGCGATTCAGCGTCGAATCGCACCGTAATAACTGCGGGGGCGCATTGATACAGTTCACAACAATATCAATGTCTCCGTCATTGTCGTAGTCGCCAAAAGCGCAGCCTCGCGCCGGCGCATTTTCAAGGATCCCCGGTCCACCCTGGTTAGTTACATCTTCGAAACGCCCATTGCGAAGATTCCGATAAAGATACTTATGTTCGGCATACTTCAAATCGGCCTTCGAATTATCCACCTCGGGATAAACGTGCCCGTTCGACATCAAGATATCGAGCCAGCCATCGTTATCCATATCGAAGAATCCCACTCCCCAGCCAAGCAATCGTGTGTTGACTCCAAGCCCGCCAGGATAAGTGCGATCCTCGAAGTTTCCGTCGCCAATGTTGGTGTAGAGGGAGTCTGTATCGCCGGCAAAGTTAGTCTTTACCACGTCCAATTTACCGTCCCTGTCATAATCGCCAATCGAAACCCCCATTCCAGCCTGCGGCTTGGCCTCTGCTGAAAGCGCGGCGCCCGCCTCGATCGCGATATCGCGAAATGTGCCGTCCTTCTGATTGAGATAGAGTGTGGCAGGTGCGGAATCATTGGCAACATAGATGTCAGGCCAACCATCATTATCCAGGTCTGACGCGGCAACGCTCAGGCCATACGTTCCCACCGCAGTCCACATGCCGGCCTTTTCACTAACGTCGGCAAATGTGCCATCGCCGTTGTTGTGATAGAGGATGTTCTTTCCGCCGGGCAGGCCTGGTGGCCCGCAAGCGACGAGGATTCCCTTGTAAGTGCACGGACCGTCCTGGGGCAATGGCGCCGTCTTCAAATCAAAGTCGACATAGTTGGCGACGAACAGATCGAGATGACCATCTTTGTCATAATCGACAAAGGTGCAGCCGGAGTTCCAGCGGATCTTTGGCCCGGGTTGAATCAATCCCGCTTGCGCCGTAACTTCAGTGAAGGTACCATTGCCGTTATTACGATAAAGTGCGTTCTGGCCGTAGTAAGTGACAAACAAGTCATCGAGACCGTCGTTGTTGTAGTCGCCCACGCAGCAGGCCTGGCCCCAGCCGGTCTTATGCTCCAGACCCGAACCTATCGATACATCGGAGAAGGTTCCGTCGCGATTATTCTTGAAAAGCCGGCAATGCGGTTCTTGTCCGGGAGGAAATCCGTCGAGCCGCCATCCATTCACCAAAAATAGATCGACCCAACCGTCATGGTCGTAGTCATAAAAGGCAACGCCACAGCCGGTTGTTTCAAGCAGATACTTGTTGTGAAACTCGCCGCCGTAGATCGTCTTGCCAACCAATCCAGCGTACGGCGCCACTTCAACAAAGCTGACTCCGAGCGGCGTGCCTTCGATGGGCGACTTTGGTCCCGGCGGTGGAGGCGCCGGCCGTGCTTCATAGGTGCGTTCCTGCGGCCCAATCTTAGTTTGAGCAGGCGCATCTTGTGGGGGCGATGCCAAAGCAAGAACATCTGCAAATGGCAATACCAGTGCAGTGCGGCTCAAGGAACGAATGAATTTGCGGCGATCCAAATTACGACAAGTCAAAGGTCTTCCTTCCGATTTATTGCTGGCCACCGCCGCTGCTCTGCGGCGCGGTTGGGATATCGCTGTGCACATGCCAGGGAACGCTTTCGGTTGAAATCTCAGGATGCTTGCGCAAGTATTCGAGCGAATAGGTTGGCGCGCCCGGGTCGATGCGCTTGATAGTGTAGAGATTCGCTTCCTGCGCAGCCTGCTGCTTCAATCCCTTGCGGCGATAAAGAATTGCGAGATTGTAGTGCGCTGCGAGGTCGTCGGGGTCAATAGCCTGCAACGCCTTGAATTGTTCGATAGCTTCGTCGGCGCGATGTTGCTGATAATACGAGATTCCCAATTCGCGTCGCGCGTCCCTGCTCTCGGGATACTGCGCCACGACCTTTTGGAGATCGGCGATCTCCGCATCGGAATGGCGTTCGCGCCGTTCAACCAGCGCCATGTAATAAAGCGCACGTGCGTCGTCAGGATGAAGCTGAAGAGCCTTCTCCAGCGGGGCTCGCGCCTCGTCGTATTTCTCCCAATCGATGTAAGTCAGGCCAAGGTTAATATAGCCATCCTTATAGTCAGGCCGAAGTCGAGTTACTTGCTCGAATGCGTGAATCGCATCGGAATACTGTGACTGATCGAGATATCCGATGCCGAGGTTGTTCCATCGCATCCAGTCGGGATTGTCGGTCGCCAACGCTGGCTCGGGAACGTTATCGCCAATGGTAAGGATGCGGCTGCGCGAAGCGATCTCCACAACAGGATAGGCCGGATGATCTGGTCCGAAGATGTTATTCACATAACTCTGCCGAAGATGGCGATAGTTCACCTGAGCGCGAAGCATGACAGGCCCCTTTACGTCCGCGGGCAAGCGGAACTTGTAGCGCACCAGCGCGGAGCGCCCCGACTGAATCGTGTTGTCATAGGCAACCGAATGAATTCCAAAGACTTCGTGGTTATCGACAAAGTTGCCTGTCACGTCGACGGGCCGATTGGTGAAACTGTGCGCGCCGGGCTCGAGCAACCCGTCAGGCTCAAGGAAGCCGCTCTCATAGATTCGTGCGCCGCCGACATCGGTAACGGTGAATTGGACCCAGGCCTCGTATAAATCGCGCACTTCCGGAATAAGCGAGTGGCCAATGTTCTTGTTCTGAATCACTACCAAAGCCTCGACAACATCGTTCGCACGCACCGTGAAGGGAACTGTACCAAGTGGGGCGACTATGTTGCCATCGTCGCCAATCTTGACTCCGGTGATGTCGACGTTGAGGTAATTGCCTGCTCTGAGAAATTCGATGGTCTTGTCGAGTTGCTCATCGAATCCATAATAAAAAGGAACAGCGGTATTGCCCGCGAGCCAGCGGTGCGACACAAATGTGCCGTTCTTCGCACCGGGTTCCGGCAGCACATTGGCCTCGCGCTTCATATGGCAGCCTTGGCAAGTTGTGAAGTCCGCTGTGTAGAAAGTCAATGGATTGCGATTCGAGAACTTCGAATTCTGCCATTCGTCATACGCGGTGAATGCGCGAATCCACTTGTAATCGTTGAGTGCGGGCGGCAGGTTAGCCTTGTGGCATGCGGCGCAAAACTCCGGCGTGTGGAGAATGTCGCGCATCACTGCTTTCGAGTGCCGATCGAGGTGCGCAAGGATCTCTTCGTCCGGGACGATGCCGGGTATACGATTGCCGTTCTCGTCCACCAGTACCGAGGGAACGCCCATAACGAAACCGCCGTTGCCGAGTTTTGAATTGACGCTAAGGATCGAATGACAGGCTGTGCAGGTGAGCCCGTCGCGATCAAATGAACGATCGAGCGGCGAACCCGTGTTCATGGCGCCGGCCAGCACCGCAATCGGATTGTGGCAACTATCGCAATGGCGTGCGAACTCGACACCCTTGGTGCGGAGCAGGATGTTCACGCTGGTTCGATAGAACGGCGTACGAAAGGAGTTTGAGTGCAGCGCCTGGCGCCACTGGCGATATGCCTCCTGGTGGCAATGACCGCAATATTCGGCGTCAGGGAAGGCACTGGAAGGGAGAAAGTCTCCACCCTCCGCAGCTGCGTTGCCGGGCATCGAAAGATTCCCCTTGACGAAGGGATAGTTATACGTTTCGCGTACCTTGTCCGCGTAAGCTTTGCGGGCCTGGGCTTCGTCCGCAGCAGCATCTTCTGCGCCGTGCGTGTTGCGCAGAAACACGACCGTTGCTGCAAGCAGCAGCAACGTGAAAATCAGAATGCGCCGCAGGGTTCTGTTTCGCATGAAGTTCCCTGGCAGCAGCGCCCCGTCCCGTGATAAATCAACTTGGCTCGAATCGGTTCAATTGATGCAGGCGTCACACTGCGATTGGGAAGCGGGAAGGACGCCGTGAGTGCCAGAGGAAGTATAGGCGACTGATGAAAGAAATGTACATCTACCCCGAGGCATAGCCCGCGGCCCTTCTTTAATGGGCAGAATCGGCTCGAGACTTGGCTTGTGCGCGCTCGGCCGCTGCCTCGACGGTTTTCCCCTGCTTCTCAAACGCGTCCGCCAGCCCTTCATGCGCCTCTGCGAACTCAGGATCGAAAGCGAGCGCGTTGCGAAACTCAACGATTGCTTCGTCCACTTTGCCTTGTGCCAGCAATGACTTACCGGAGTTTGAGGCAACCTGGGCGCGCTGCAGGTTCATATGCACGCGCATGAGATTCGCTGCAACTTTCCGCTCGTCGGCGGCCTCCGCTGGTTGATTTTGCCGAGCAAGCACCGTGGCCAGAATTAAGTGCGAATCCGCTTGGTCAGGAAGCTGTCGTATGGCCTCGCGCAGCGCGGCTGCGGCCTCGGGCAACCGGTCGAGCTTGTTGTAGACGCTGCCCAGTGTCGCCCATCCTTCGCCGTTTTCCGGATGCAGTTTAAGCGCAATCTCTAACTGTTGCGCAGCCTCTGGGTAGCGCGCCACCTGCATATAGAGCAGGCCTAATACATATGCGGGCTCATAACCCGATGGACTTAGCTTCTTTGCGATTTCCAATTCAGGAATCGCATCTTCGGCATCATCTTGCAGTTTGTACGCAACGCCGAGGTCGTAATGCACCTGCGCTAAATCAGGAGAAAGCTTGATGGCTGCTTTCAATTCAGGGATCGCATCATCGATCCGATTGATCTGAAGATAGGCGGCCGCGAGGTTTTGGTGCGCTGTCGTATTCGAGGGATCGAGCTTGATTGCGCGCTGCAGGTAAGGCACAGCATCAGCTGCCTGGTGCGCCTGGCTCAAAGCCATACCGAGATTGACAAGCGCGTCCGTATTCTCAGGTTCCTTTTCGACAACGACATTCAGCAGCCCAATCGCTTCTTGGACCCGATTGATGCGCTGCAATACGAGCGCAAGTTGATAGGCTGCGGCTGGCGATTTCTGGTCAAGCTCAACGGCGTGTTCGAGAATCGGCGCCGCCCGCTCATCGTTTCCCGCGTCACCGAGCGCTTTCCCCACAGCGAGCGCAATGGACGCGTCATCCGGAGCGATTTCGTAAGCCCTCATCAATTCGCTCGCCGCTTCTGGCTTTTGCTCGGCCTGGTAGACGAAGCCAAGATGCAGATGCGCTGTTGCGAATCCGTCTTTCAAGCGAATAGCCTCGGAGAACTGCCGCTCGGCTGGTTCCCAATCCTCCTTGAGCGCATAGAGCGTCCCCAACTCATCATGTAGTTCAGGATTTCGGGCATCCTGGGCAACGGCTTCGTGCATTGTTGTGATTGCTGCCGATGTTTGCCCAGTGGCAGCTTGCGCTCTCGCATAGGCAGACAGAACCGAAGCGGCCAGCGGATGCTTCTCCGCCGCGGCCGAAGCCTGCAACTTCGAAAAAAGTGGAATGGCCTTCTTAGATTCCCCGGTTTCGGCGTATACCATTGCGAGGTTCAACTGCGCCGCGCCGTCGCCCGGCATGATCGCCAAGGCCTTTTCGAGCTCGCGTGTTCCGGCAGACCATTGGCCCTCGCGCACCAGCACCGCTCCAAGTGCGGCATGGCCCTGCTCGGCCTTAGGAGCAAGACGGACCACGGATTCAAACTTGGACTGCGCCGTTTGAAGCTCGTTGCGATTAAGCGCCGCCACACCTTCGCGATAGTCTGCGTCGGCCAGTTTCAGAGCGTCTGTGGGTTCTTGCGCCAGAGCGGAGCCTGCGATTACTGAACCAGACAGCGAGATCTGGAGTAGTGAAACCAATAGGGGAAGTTGAGGACGCATGGCAACGACCAGATTCTAACTCATGGTCGAGAATACGTGCGATTCCGGCATTTTCCGCCGCCATATTCACCTGGAGTCAGAGCGGACGCCGAGCCAATTCAGGCTCAACTTCGATTCGCTGAACCGATATCTTCTGCAACATCCATCAGGAGGAGAGCGCCGTGGTCCTTGCTCTCTCCTCTCCGCTTTACTCAACGACGGCTTGAGCCGAATCCTGCACGTCTCTTCTCTCGCGCTCGATCTCGGCCTTGCACACGTTCCTACAAAGGGACTCTGGATAATCAATTACAAGAATGAATTTGGTAAACCATACTTTCAAACTCCGAGTCCGACGTATTAAGCCAGCTTTCCCTAAAGATGCACGAGGCCCCTCTGGAGCGCGTTCACCACAGCTTGCGTCCGGTCTGAGGCGTTCAGGCGCATGAGGATCACGCTGACGTGGCACTTTACAGTTGCCTCGGAAATATGTAACTCGGAAGCGATCTCCTTGTTTGACTTGCCTTTTGCAAGCAACTCAAGCACCTGTCGCTCGCGCGCGCTGAGATTCGAGTCTGGCGTACGTGCAGCAAGTGCCTGTGACATGGGAGGCGGCAGGTAGCGTCCTCCGGCATGAACTCGCTTGACCGCGTTCACCAGCATCTCCTGCGGAAGACCCTTGACCAGATATCCGCTGGCGCCCGCCTCCATGGCTTGATGAATATCCTCATCGCCTTCGTAAGTTGTGAGCACAATGAAGCGCGCGGCGGAAGACGTCAACCGAATTCTGCGAATGGTCTCGACTCCGCTGATTCCTGGTAACCGAAGATCCATCATCGTAATATCGGGCTTCAGAGTTCGATGCATTTCCATCGCCTCTTCGCCTGTGCCAGCCTGTCCAACGCACGCCATCTCATCCGATGAGGTAATCAGCGCGGCAATCCCAATCCGCATAATGGGATGATCGTCCACGATGAGAATTCGAATCGGCGGCATACCACATTATAAGTTTCAAGCGCCCTTCTTGCGCGGCATACACGCCAGTATGGTACGCGACCCATCCTTTGTCATAACGAAACACTGCTCCGTGGCACTGAGACTGAGAGCCGCGTGCCCTCCATCTTCTTACTCTCGATCTTGATGTTCCCGCGTAATCGATGGACACGTTCCTGAACGCCTTGAAGCCCATAATGCCCTTCCAGCGGGGCTGCGGTCGCATCGAAACCCAGGCCGTCGTCTGCAATCACCATGTCGATGGTTTTGGCCGAAAAGGAGAGTTCAGTGCGAATCTCCTTCGGGTGTCCGTGCAAGACCGAATTGAAGAGCCCTTCGCGTGCCACCATCATTAGTTCGTGCACGCCTTGCTGTCCGATTGGACACTCTTCCCCTTCTTTCCGGAAATCCACTTGCACGCCGTACTCTCGGCTCACTCTTTCCCCCATCTGGCGAAGCGATGTGGCGAGGTCGGTGGGTGCTTCTTCGCCTTTGCGAAGATTCCAGACGGCCTGACGAGCCTCGTCCATCGTCGCGCGAATCTGCGTATTCGCGTAATCGATGAGATGCGCGCGCGAATCGTAGTCATCCCTCTCGCACGTTGAAGCTGCTTCCAGCATCGCCGAGACGCTCGCGCATCCCTGGATGAGCGTGTCATGCATCTCGCGCGCCAGCCGAGATCGCTCGGCGAGCACCGCGGCGAACCGTCCCTGCACCTGCCGCATCCTGAACTGATAGGCCAGAATCGAGATCAGACCGACGCCCAGAATACACAAGGCGACAAACCACGGAGTCCGATAGAAATAAGGCCTCTTTGTGAGATCGATCGCAGATCGCACCAGGTGCTCCGGATGTTCGATCTCCCATGCCTCAACGACAAACGTATATTCGCCCGCCGGCAGATTAGTATATGTGGCCGATCGCTGTTGCGATCCGGAAGATGTCCACTCATTTTCAAAGCCATTCATCCGATAATGAAATCGCAGATCCTCCTGCGACCGAAGCAGGACCGGTTCGAAGTCGATCTCCACGCGCGATTGACCCGCTGATAGATTGAGTTTCTGCTCCAGGGGAACGAGCTTTCCATCCACGCGGATCGCGCTGATTACAAGATGAGACAGCATCGTGGCGCCGAGGTCCATTGGCCTCACACTCCACAATCCTAGGTTCGTGGGGAACCACGCTTCGCCACTGGGGGTGATGACTCCCGCTGGAGCCGTTCCTCCATAAAAGCGCGTCGGGCGCTCGCTTGTGCCGGCGCGAAAAAAACGGACTGAAAGCTTCTGCGCCGGGTTGGTCGCCTGCCCATCGAGCTCGTTGCGGTTCAATAGCATGACCCCCAGCGGACCACTCAGCCAAAAGTGGCGCGGGCCATCCTCAAGGATCGAGAAAATGCTGTCGCTGGCCAGCCCGTTTGCGGTCGTGTAATGCGAGAGAAGGCCATCGCGATAGCGGTAGAGCCCGTTCATGCGAGTTCCAAACCATAGGCCGCCATCCTGATCTTCGTGCTCCGCCCACACCTTTTCATTTTCCAGCGTTGCGGTCACGGCATCATGAACCGGTTTTTCATCGTGCAGGTGTGTCACTCCGCGCTCCGTCCCAATCCAGATATCCCCGTTTCGATCTTCCATCATCGATCGAATACTGAAATGCGACAGGCCGTTGTCCATGGTGAAGTTATGAAAAACACCGCTGGTCAGGTGGCTCACACCGGAGTCAGTGCCAAACCAAAGACTCCCGTCGCGAGCCTCCATCATGGTGCGGGTAAAATTATTCACCAGCCCCTGAGAAGTGGTGAGGTGCACGGTCTTCGCTTGCGAAACATTGAAGAGCCCGCTTCCATCGGTTCCGCACCACAGGCTTCCGTCGCGGGCGCGCATTACGTTGCGAACATGAGCATCGCCAATCTGGGTCAGCTGGCTGGTGACCGTCCGCCCATTCTTCACGTGTACCAATTGGTTTGAAGCTGCCCAGAGACTGCCGTCGGAGTCCAGTGACACCGTACCAAAATCAGAATCGGCAGCCGCCGGCAGCAGCAGCACCTGCACCGGAGATCTGTCCAGATGAATCATCCCGACTTCGGTGCCGATCCACAGGTTGTGGCTGTCATCCTCAAAGATTGAGAGCACAGTATTGCTGACCAACGGAGACGGCGCCATGATTCTCGAGACCGAAGTTGGCGACGCTCGGTATCGGATGCGGAAGATGCCCTGTCCGATGGTGCCCGCCCATAATTCGCCCGTAACTACCTCGCGCAGCGTGCGCACCGTACCCGATACGTTGGGAACTGCTGCGAATTGCTTTGCCCCGGGCAAAAGTCTGTAGAGTCCCGCTACCGTGCCTACCCAGATCGAGCCATCCACGGTTTCGGTGATTGACTTGACGCGGTGCCCATTATCGACCCCGCCCAGCGTATAAGCGACCGGTCGCCCATTGATAATTGCGTATAACTGCGCGGCACCAGCCCAGATGCGGCCCAGATGATCCTCATAAAGTCCGTGGAAGGCATTCGCCGGCATATCGGGCTGGTCGTCCACGCGAATCACTTTGCCGGCCGACATGCGAAAGAGTCCGCTGTCCGTTGCAACCCATAGGTTGCCGCTGCGATCTTCAAAGAGGGCTCGAATGAAGACGTCAGTTAATCCATCGGCTGCGGTATAGTCGCGGAATGCGCCGTTGTGCATTTCAATGAGCCCTCCACCATCTGTCCCAATCCAGAGTCGGCCGTCGCGCGAGGCCAGAAGGCAAAAGACGCTGTCCTCACGGATGGCAGGCGTGTTCTCATGCGAAAAACGCAAGTAATTCGCTCCATCAAATCGGAGCAGTCCCTCGCTGGTTCCCACCCAAAGAAAGCCGTCTGGTGTCTGGGCAAAAGCTTGCACAGTCTCACCGGGCAGGCCGTTTTGCGATTGAATGGACTCAGATGAGAAATTCCAATCGCCCTGTTCTAAATCGGGTTCCCTTGCCGTCTGCGCAGCGAGATATGCGCTCCATGCAAACGCAACAAAAATCGCGATTCGTGCGGCGTCGACCAGGCGAAAGCCCGGCAGGACAGAAGGCAACCGCCCTCTCCGCGTCAACCCGACCTCGTTCACAGCAAGGCCTCTGAAAGTTGAGATCCAATCACGGTTGCTTTCCGCATCACGACCGGCAATGCCAAATCCCTCGCAGGCCAGCTGTATCGCCGCACAGCTCAGGCTGACAGGATTGTCCCGAGGTTTTGGACTTCACAACATCTTCTCTCACCATGCACGGGATGACAACCCAAGCCTGATCGACTGCCGCTTAAGGTCAGCCCTGAGTTTACGGCCTGCTCCGCCGAATTCAAAAACTCAGAGCGTCCGCCGCTGATCTGGCGCGGAGACAAACTGCACAGATGCCTCGCCCAGGCCAGCCGCGATCGCGCGCACCATGACCGGGCCGGGAACTCGGGTTGTTCGTACCAGGGCTGTTGCGATTCCGCCCTCCGCTCTCACCGGGTTGGCGAAGATCGACGCGCCGCCGATCAGTCTTCCTTCTCCCTCCGCGCTGAATGTGACAAGATCGTCGGCGTATGGATGCGTTGTGCCCCGCGCATCGCAGATATGTGCGTAAACGCGCACCCAATCTGAGCCGTCGGCGACCGGATCGAACCCGCAGGAATCAATCTGAAGTTGAATTGCCGCAGGAACACCTGGGGAATGAATGTGGTGAACGGCCACGACCTTGTTATCAATTAGTCCTTCGGCGAGCAGTTCTCCAATAGGTTGCGCGAGCCACGATTGCGTTGTGGGGTTCGCGAAGAGCATGCTTCTCGACTCGCTGAATTCGCCTGCCTTGAAAGTAAACGGAGGATGCGGCGTGTGGTATCCGGGGTCGGGCTCCTGTGTCGCCAACAGCTTGCCATTCTGTGTTAAACGAACTTGTTCGCAGTTACTGAAGACAACAACATTCGATGGCGAATAAAAAGATGCGAAGTTCGCGATGAAAACCATTGCACCGGACCCGACACGCCCCGGCTTTACTTCTGGTGGTCGCTGGCTTTGAAACATGAAGTAGTCGAATTTCGGTAGCCGGAAAACGTCCAGTGGCGCACCCAAAAATGGCTGATGATGGTAGCCGCGAAATGCGTCGATACCGGCCCAGAGATCGGCGCCCGCAGGCCTGGTTTCCGGAACGCAGACTCGATTGAGGCCAAGCAGGTGGGTTGACGCCTGAACGAGCATCGGCGTCTCTCCCCAGGCTCGGGCCACGCGCACACGCCCCTGCTGATCGCTCCAGTTGTCTACCTGGTCGCCCCACTCGCGAATCCACGACGGTTTCTCCGGGCGCGTTTGCTGGTGCCCGATATATTGGATGTCCCAACCATCGAATCCATCGATCGCTCGCGCAATGGGGTCGCCTGCCGTGTAGCATCCCGGTCCAGGAAACTCTTCATGCACGATCCGATAAAGCTCCGGCGCGATTGAGGTGTTGTTCGACTCGTTGAGCGCCGCCTCCCAGATAATGACCGATGGGTGATTCCGGTCGCGCCTGATCATCTCGCGGGCATCCTGGTAAACGCGTTTCTTGAAGACATCGTCGCCCACAAATTGCCAGCCCGGATTGGAAACGATCGCCAGGATGCCAAGTTCGTCGCAGGCATTCATAAAGCTCGGGTCCTGCGGATAATGGCTGCGGAAAGATGAAAAACCTGCCGCGCGCAATTTGTATGCATCACGATAATGAGCGGATGGAGGCAGGGCATAGCCGACATACGGATGGTCCTGATGGCGATTGGCCCCGATCGAAAAAAATGGCTGCCCATTAATCAGTAGTCCGCGTTCGCGCTCGAAGACAATAGATCGGATGCCGATCCGGTTGTACTGATCGTCTGTCGCCCTTCCTTTTTCGCTCAACGTGCTGTGCAGCCAATAAAGTTGTGGATCGTCCGGATGCCAGAGCATCGCATCGCGAACTCGCAGCTGCTGTGTGACGCTCTGCGTTGCGCCCGCATCGAGCGGAACCATTTGCTCGCCCGATGCGACCAATACCCCATCGGGTCCAAACAACTTTTGCGCGAGTGTGCAGTTGCATTGCGATGCGGATTGATTCGTGACTTCGGTCCGCACCTGCACAATCGATTCGTCTTTCGAAACTTTGGGATAGGTAACAAAAAGGCCGCCACCCGCGACACGATCGGCCAAGATCGCGTCCGTGATATGAACAGGGTCAAGCACTTCCAGATCGACACCTCGATAAAGTCCGCCGAAGTAGCAAAAATCAAGTTCGTCTTGCGGCTTGCCGGGAGGAACCTCTGGATTGTCGCGATTATCAAGGCGCACGAGCAGTGTGTTGTCTCGATCAAATCGCAGGCCCTTCGAAATGTCGAGGGTAAAGGGAAGATATCCGCCATAATGTGTCGTCAAATGGATGCCGTTGAGCCATACATCCGCCACCTGCATTGCCCCTTGAAACTTCAGGTAGACGATGCGATCTTTCCACTGCGGACCCGCGGCAAATGCCTTCTGATACCAGCAGAGTCCTTGGTAGTTGCGTCCACCGCTCACATCGCGCGGCTCCAGCCTCACCGTGTGCGGCAGGTTGGCGGTCTCCCAGATTGCGTCTTTCGGAGGCAGCGCCTGATCGCTTTCGGTTGCGGACGAATCCGCGGCAGAAGCCGGCCTGAAGAACTGCCAGCCCGCGTTCATGTTGAGCGCGATTCTAGCCTCTGGCGCACGTAACGCGCTGCCCGCCCGAAGCTTTTCAAATGTCTTCGCAGCTTCTTCCGCGGCCTCTGTCTGCGGCGCGAACCTAGATAACACCAACCCCGAAGCGGATAGTGCGCTCGTTTCAATAAAACTACGACGCGATAATGGCATTGACTTACCTTTCCTCTTCCTTTTCCACATCCGTTGTCTTATGCAAATACATCAAACTCGACTTAATACTCCGTATCAGAAATCTTTGGAGCCTGATTCATCGCGACTCCGGTATTTTGGCTGGCGCCGCGGCGTTTGTGTGCGCTCCCGAGGCGATGCGCTGGACATGGTAGGGCTTGTTGGCGCGATAGAGTTTCAGCCTCTCGCGAATCGCGCTTGCCAGTACCGCGTTTCCTTGCTGCGTTGCCAGATCCAGAGCATGCGATGCCGACGTCACCGCCCGTGAGAACTGCCCGTCTTCCGCATAAGCCGCGGCCAGCGTGTCCAGCGTCTCAGCATCGTCGGCAGTCGACCCCTCGTTTGCATTTGTCGCCAGCGACACCGCCTCCGCCCCATTTCGCACTGAGGCATCGAGCGCCGTCGCGAGTATCCAAGCCGCTCCGCGTGCCGCATTTGTACGGCTTGGGTCGATAGCATGCGCCCTGCGCCAATGAGCCAGCGCTTCCCGATCATTCCCAAGAGCCTCATATGCTGTGGCCAAAGCTTCTTCGCCCGACTCAAAGTGCGGCCTGATTGCAACCGCGCGCTCAAGTTCCGGCAGCGCCTGTTCCGCGTTGCCCTGCTTCAGCGTGAACGAGCCCAGAACATAATGGCCCTCCACCGACAGAGGGTTGATGCGGATGGCCTCGCGCAAATGATCGAATCCTTCCTGCGTGTCTCCGTGAACATACAACGAAATTCCCAATCCATTTTGTGCCTTAGCATTGTCCGGTTCTATCGCAACCGCCTTCTCCCAGAGTGCAAGAGCCTGGTCGTTTTCTCCCTTTTCCTCCAGTTGCATCGCATCGTCCATCAACTTGTAGAGTTCGACCGCCGGCACCTGAATGTCCTCGATCCCGTCTCCTGCAATGTTCACAAATTCAGGAATGTTGACGGCGCGGTTAGACGCAGTGGCGTTGTCAATCAGAATGGCCGGACTCGAATTGCCGTCCTTGTCCAAGTGCGTAAGATACATTTGCGTGAAGGGCGAACGCGCTTTGGAGGAGAAGACAAGCCACCGCCCATTGGGAGAGAAACTGTGCCATGAATTCATGACCGGCGTATTTGAGCGCAGAGGCCGCGCCTCGCCGCCGTTGAATGGAACGATGAAGAGTTTGCTGTCGGGCCGCATGAGCTGGCCGTTCCGGCACTGCACAAACACGATCCAGCGTCCATCAGGAGAGACCTTGGGGAAGTTGTTGCTCATGCCGTTCTGCGATGCGCCGGCGATCGGCTCTGGAACTCCGCCCATGCCATCGTTAAACGGAATGCGATAGAGATCGTATTGAATCTGCGTTTCGTTGGGATCGTTGGCGCGCAGCGCCTTCTTCTGGCCCTCGGGATAGGGGTCCTTCGCTGCCGCCCGAGCAAATACGATGTACTTTCCGTCGGGGCTCCATACGCCGTCGGTCTGCACATATTGGGGGTCGTCGGCGCCAGGCAGCGGCCGGCGTTTTCCCGTCGCACGGTTATACCACTCGAGGATGCCGCGAGTGGGGTAGAACACCTGCAGAAAGCGATAGTCCTTGAAGTTGGTAACGTAGTATGTGTTGCTCACATCTTCCGAAGCTGAACCGGCAAAGGTGCCGATCACGTAGCGTCCGTCGGGCGAGACCTGCGACATGAAACCCACGCGAACCTTGCCTGCCTGCCCGTCGGTGTTCCACTGCACGACGTCCTTGTTCCCGATCGAAATGTGCCGTTGCACAGGAATAATCGCGTACAGGCCCTTGTCATTCGCAGGGCCGTCCACGTCGATTCCCATGGTCTTGCCGTCTCCAGAAAATGAATGACAATTGGCGCAGGTGGGCATGTTAGTCAGCACCGTGCTGCTCTCGGGCTTGCTGATGTCTCGCAGTCGCCAGCGAATCAGATGGATGGCCGCCGGCGACAGCGGCTGCACCGTTCCATTCGCGCCCGCGCTGGGCATCAGGGGCACGTCCCTGTAAAAAATTGGCGCGCCCACCGGGTCGGTCGAAGTCGAAAAAATGATGTGCGAAAGCGATGCCCGCATGCCGGCAGCGTTGAATCCCGTAATCGTTAATGTGGCAGGTGCGTCGGTGGAGTGCGATTGAATCTTCTTCCAGGCGGTCGCATCCGGTGTCCACACCCACGAAGCAGCTTGCTGTGCGGTTAGCTTCGGCAGTTCGTTGGTTTCGCTCACGCAATCCGGATCGATCGCTCCAAAATGCATGCGCTCGCCTTTTGAAACAACATGGACAGGCGGCGCGGCGTCCGCGAAGGCAATGTCGATCTCCCAGGAGCTGGCCGTTCCGTCGCGCCATAGAAAGGTCGGAGCCGTGATGCCGGGCGGAAAGATGGACCCATTTTCGGGGTAATCGATTGCAATGGGCCAGAGTGCTGCTTTCGACTCGGGTGAGGCGGCGTCAGAATTCTGTTGCGGTTGCCCGAAAACCTTGCCAAAGGATGGCGCCAGAATCATCGCAATCATCCAGAGGCTGATCGAGACCAAAAGCGCAGCTGAGATGTGTCTCCAGGGGAGCGGAGTCTTGGAACCAGAATCGAGCATTCATCACCTCCGGACAACACGCTCGAGCTGCGACCAACAACCGCCTTGTTTATTGCGGATGATCCCTATGCGTGATCCGCTACTTTGAATCGAAGCTATGGCCTCTATCGATAATCAAAAAAGCAAGCCCGGACGGCAAGTTGCACCGCCCGGGCTCAGATCGGATTAGAAGGTGAATTTTAATGCAGCCTGGCCCTCCCGTTGCAGCTGACTGCCGACGCCGCCAAATCCGCCGTTCCCGCAATTGATTTGAGCAAAACAGGCATCGCCCACAGTCTCGTCCGGCGTAGTCATGATCGGGTGGTTGAAGGCATTGAACAACTCGAAGCGGAACTGAAGTTGGTATCTCTCCAGAATCGTCCAGTTTTTCATCAGAGCCGCATCAACATTAAACCCAGGAGGGCCATAGATGATGTCGCGGCCGCTGTTGCCAAAGGTGCCGTCATGACGCACCGTAAACGCGGCTGGGTTGAAGTACTGCTGCGTCCATTTTGAGCGTCCGCCCTGGCGAACCTTGAGCGGAACTCCCGGAACGCGATCGGCGCGGTCGGTCGAGCAGAATTGCAGACACCCGCTCCCGTAGCCTGGCTCGCCATATGCTGCTTGGCTGCTGCCTCCGTTGATGCTGAACGGTGAACCCGACTCCCATGTAGCGATGGGGCTGAGTTCCCATCCGCCCAGGATTTCGCGCATCAGTATGCTTTGCCCCTTCAGCTCCGGGCTCTGATAAACGAAGTTGGTAACCCATGCGAACGGAATACTCGCACTGGAAACGCCGCGGCTCCAGCGTAGATTCTTCGGATTGTCGATTCCGTCCTGGCTGGCGGCAATGTTGGCGCTGCTGGCCACGTCGATGGTCTTCTGCCAGGTAAAGCTCGACTGCGCCTGCAGACCGTGCGCCATGTGCCGTTGGAAAGTAGCCTGAAGCGACTGATAGCTGGCCGTCGCGCCGCTGTCGTACTCCAGAATGCCGCTGAAGTTCGAATACGGGGCCACGGGTTTAGCCGCCAAAGCCGGGGCCGGGCAATTGGCCGCGGTATAGGACGTGCAATAACTGTAGCCGGCAAAGTTGTCGTCCTGTACATAGCTCTGGTGATACGACTCGCTTCCGACGTAGGCGATGCGCATTGCCATCACGTTGCTCAGCTGTTGCTCGACTGAGGCATTCCAAGCCTGGGTCTTGCCTGCCTTAAAGGTTCGCCCGAACGAATCCTGCTCATATACCGGGCCCGGAATCGCGGAGTTCGATGGCGGTTTGTAGTTGACGTTCGCAAACGGCGGGAACGGACTGACTCCGTTGGTTCCAAACGACGAGGTGTCGTATGGGTTATGGAAGTCTTCATATCCGGCGACCGTTTGACCCGTATTCGGTGTGCAGCTGGCAGACTCTCCGCCAGTAGAGCATTGAGCCACGCTCGACGGTGGCGGCGGATCTATTGCTGTAGCAAAGGGTGCGATATCGACCACGTGGTTGTAGTCCGCATACGGCACCGGCCCGCTGAAGATGCCAAAGGCTGCGTGCAGCGAAGTGTGCGGCAAGTTCTTAGGCTGCCACGCCACTCCCACGCGAGGTTCAAAGAAGTATATGCTGCTGGGCCGAAGCGCGGCATCCACGCCGGGATCGCCTGGGAATACCAGCCCCGTTGGCGCCGCCGGGAAGATTATGCTTTGCTGCCCGGCCACGAAAGCCGAACCGCGTCCGCCCACTGAAACCGGGGCGAAGTCCGGATCCCAGCGTAAGCCGAGAGTGAGGGTCAGCCCGGGTTTCACGCGGAACTCGTCGTTGACGTATGGGTCGATGATCCAACCTTGGATGTCGGCCAATTCGCCGGCGCCCTGCTCAAAGCTGTTCATATACCCGAGCAGCCAGTCAGCAACGCCGTTTCCTGTGTAGGTTCCGTTGAAGCTGATGATCGCGTCCGCCGGGTAGTTGGCAGCGTTTTCAACCGCCCTCTCGTGGATCATGTCGATGCCCACTGAAATGGAATGACGGCCGATCGTCTTGATCAGCGTGTCTGAGAAGCCCGCTGTGGTGCGAACCTCGTTCGATGGCTCGGTCCAGCCGCCGTTGGCGGCTCCGAAATATGCGCCCTCCATATAGCAGGAAGGCTCGGTGATGGCGATATAACGCGACCAGCACATCTGCTTGCCGCTGTTGTCGAGAACTGGCGTTCCGTTATGCGAACTCTGCTGCGTCCACAGAACAGTAGCCGTATTGACTGTGGACGGGTTCACCGTCCATGTGTGCTGTGCGATTTCGTTCAGGTACCACATCTTCTCGCCAAAAGTCTGTTGCCAGCTGTTCAGGTTCAGCACTGAGAGCACATTGCCCGGTGTGTCGCCGGCCGGCTGCACAAACTCATCGATAAACGACCGCACCGTGATGCGCTGGTTCTTTGTGATGTCGTAGTCTACCCTTCCCGTGTATTCGTCATACGTGCTGTTCTTAAGCGGGGCAGACGCGTACAACATGTTTCCTGCCAGATTCTGGGCTCCGGATGTCGCAGGCGCCGTCCCCGAAGCAGGCGACGTATGTCCCGGCAGGCCATCGTTGGTCACCTGTACCGCGATTGGATCGAGCGAGCCAACCAGTTGGTTCGGTACACCGTCCACTACCTGGAACGGCCCGTTCAACCAGCCGCACGAAGTTGTGTGGTACACGTTGCTTGCGGGGTTGGTGCAATTGGAGTTGGTGGCATCGTCATAAGTGGCAAGCCCGCTGAAGTCCCCGTTCAACATCTGCTGAGTGGGAGTCGTCGTCGAGTTGTTAGAGAACCCCGGTCCGCCGACTACAACCGTTCCCTGATAGTTGAAGAAGAAGAAGAGCTTGTCCTTGAGAGCCGGCGCGCCCACATCGCCGCCAAACTGGTTTCGTCTGAAGGTATCCTGCTGATGGTTGCTCCAGTTGCCTGCATCGAAGTCTCCATTACGCATGAACTCAAAGAGACCGCCGTGCCACTGGTTCGTGCCGCTCTTGGTGGCCATTGAAACCACGCCGCCCGTTGAGAAGCCATAAATCGCGCTGAAGTTATTTGAGATGAGGCGAAACTCCTGCGTCGCGTCGGCGTTCGGCGCGGGCGAGTTGGTGCCCAGGTAGGTGTCCATGTTCGAAACGCCATCCAGCATATAAAAGGTGCTGCCAATTCGACCGCCGTTTGAAGAGGCCGCGACCTCGGTCGGAAACGAAAAGCCCGACTGCGCCCAAACAACGCCCGCCTTTCCGGCATCAACCATGCCAGGAGCCAGCAGCGCAAGACTCGATGGATCGCGCCCGTTCAGAGGCAGATCGACCATTGAATTCTGGTTGACTGTCATGCCCAGTTCAGCAGATGTGGTGTCGATCAACTCCGCGTCGGCTGTCACGCTGACGGTTTCACCCTTTGCTGTCGCCAATTTCATCTTCACGTTCTGCGTGGCATAAAGATTGGCATTCATGATGATGCCGCTCTGTTCATACCTCGCAAAGCCTGAGGCCGCCACTGCCAGCGAGTAGTGACCCGGTGGCACAAGCTTGAATGAGTAGACGCCCACGCTATCCGTTGTGGTCAGTTGCGCATTGTTGGTATCGACGTCGGTGAGAGTGACGCTGGCGCCCGGAATGGCCGCACCGGCAGGATCAGTAATTTGTCCCGTCAGGCTACCGTTCGTGCCCTGTCCCAGGACCGAGGTCCCAGAAAGCGCGAGGCCAACCAGAATCAATGGGAGCAGTACCCATAGGTGCTTGCCCATCAACCTTTGCATGACTTCCTCCTGAAAGCTTGCACTCAGGCAATTCCGGGAACAGCAGAACCATCCCCGAAGCTTCCTGGCGACTTGATGAAATCGTTTACACTTTGCGACTGTTAATCCCGCAGTTTCCCCAAAAAACCCGGTTCTGTGCCCTGACAGCGGCCGCATTCGGGTCCGCCTGAAGACGTTTCTTGGGTCGGACGGAACAGTACGCCGTCAATTGAACGGCTCGCATCCGCCAAAAGTCGGATTGGCGCAATTTTTGCGGATCCGGCGAATCCGCCCCAAATCTCCCGAATATCGCTGCCCACTTGTGCCGTCGAACGGTGCATTTTCCCTTTGTCCGCCGAGAACTGCCTCCCGTCAACCGGACGGCCCCCACTCCGGCGGCGAGGCCATGCTATGCGCGTTTTAGCTCTCCTGTATACTCGCTTCTGCGCAATCCGCTATGGGTGTTCTTCAACAACACGAACGTCCCGCCTTGACGCCTCTTTTTCGCATCGACCGCGCCGGCATCTCGACGCGATTCATTTGCATTAGCGTTCTATCGGTCTTCTTATCTCACTCCGTCGCATTCGCTCAAACCGCGTGCGTTGCCCCGTCAGACCTGAGAGCCCGCCTGCAGGCAAAGCCCAGTGCCCAGGCCAATGCCGACATCGGCAATTGGTTCGCGAATCATAAGAACTACCTTTGCGCGGCCAAATCATTTCAAGCTGCTTCCAGGCTTCAGCCCGAGTCACTTTCATTCGCTTATCTCTGGGGTTTGAGCCTGTCTTCGGCTTCTCGCAATGCCGAGGCGCTCGTCCCGCTCCGCCAGGCGTCAAAGATCGATCCCGGTGACCTGCGCCCGTGCCTCGCATTGGGCGCGGCTCTTGACCAGCTGAATCGCCCTGTCGAAGCTGAGGCTGAATGGCGTAAGGCACTCTCGATCGACGCCGATTCCACCGTTGCCCTCGACGGCCTGTCGCAGGATCTGCTCAATCAGAAAGACTACGTCGCCGTCATTGCGCTCTTGGACAAGCCTTCAACAGACAGGCAGCGTTCGACGTTGCAGAGCTTGAATCTTGGCATTGCCTTGGCCGGTTCGGCGCGCCTCGATGACGCGGTCACCGTCCTTCGCGACGGCCTCAACAATGCGCCAGACTCCGTTGCAATCGCCGACGAACTGGCTGTTGTGCTCATCATTCAAGGCCGTGAAAACGAAGCTTATGCCGTCTTTGACCTCGCCCTCGAAAAGCATCCCCGCGATCAGCCCACTCAGCTCCTCTACTTGCGAACCCTCGTGTCCACCCATTCCGACAAGGCTCCGCACTACGCACAACAGCTCATGGCCGCCTACCCAAAACACTGGGAAGTCCTCTATCTCAATGGCCTCGTTGCATCCGGCGAAGGAGATTTCCAGCGCACCCGCGATCTCGTCGCGCAATCCGTCGAGCTCAATCCCAATTACGCCGAATCGCAGTATCTGCTCGGCAGCACACTCGCCAAGTTGGGTGAGTTGCCCGCCGCCAGAGTCCACCTGCAAAAGGCGATTGCGCTCGGATACATGCAGCCCGAGGTTCACTACAACCTCGCCAGGGTACTGATGAGCCTTGGCGATCAGGCTCACGCGCACCAGCAAATGCAAATTTTTCAGGAGCTCAAAAGCACCCAGTCCGACAAAAGCCAGGCCGCCGGCAGAGCAGAAGAGGCCGATCAGGCGATTGCCGGCGGAGACGCCGCCAAAGCTGCTGCTCTTTATAAGGACGCCATCGCATCCGATCCCGACGAGCCTCTCCTTCATTACAAGTTGGCCAAGGCGCTCGACAAACTCAATGATGTCCCCGGAGAAACAGCGGAGTTGCAGAAAGCTGTGCAGCTAAATCCAAATCTTGCCGAAGCGCAAACTCAAATGGGCTTCCTCGCCGCCCACAGCGGAGATCTGGCCGCAGCCGAGGAACATTTTCGCGCTGCAGTTCATGCCCAGCCCTCTTATATTGTTGCGTGGGTCAATCTGGCAGCTACGCTCGCCAGCGAGTCAAAATGGCAGGATGCAAAGCAGACCGTCGATCAGGCTCTCGTAATCGATCCTGACAACGCCGCTGCACGCCGGCTGAGAGAGGCAATCGCAGCCGCAAATCCCAGCCCGCAATAGAAATGAATCCATCTGCGTCCGCGGTGTTGACTCGCTCTCCCGCGACGGCCACAATCGCAACCGCTCTTCAACCGGCCCTGGAGTGATATCGAAAGCGATGCTGATCCCGCCCACAGATGCAGACCTCTGGTCGCGGCGGCGGCTCCTCAAAACTGGCTCGGCAGCTGTCGCATCTTCGGCTCTGACCTCGGGACTTTTCGCAACCGCCTCAACCTCCGAAAGCATCGCGCCCTTTTCCCGCTTTGTCGATGTGGCTGCCTCCGCCGGCCTCACCCACGTGATGTTCTACGGCGAAGGAACCAGGGCCACTTATCTTACCGAGATCATGGGCGGCGGCTGCGCCTTCTTCGACTACGACAACGACGGCTGGATGGACATCTTCATCGTGGGCGGCAGGACATTGGAAGCAATCCCGCCCGGCGCCAGCAATCGCCTCTATCGCAACAACCGCGACGGCACCTTCACCGACGTCACTAAAGAGGCGGGCCTTCTCGATGCTGGTTGGGGCGTGGGAGTTTGCGTGGGCGACTACAACAACGATGGATTCGAAGACCTCTTCGTTACTTATTTTGGTCACAATCGGCTTTATCGCAACAACGGCAACGGCACCTTCAGCGATGTCACAGCCCAAGCCGGACTTGCCAATGAGAACAAGCGCTTCGGCTCCGGCTGCACCTTCGTTGACTACAACCGCGACGGCTGGCTCGATCTCTTCGTGTCCAACTATGCCGACGTCGACCTCGCCACTTTGCCTAAGCCTTCGCTCGAGCGGCCCAACTGCAATTTCGAGGGCGTAGCCGTGAACTGCGGTCCGAGCGGTCTTCCGTTGCCCACCCACGCGCTCTATCGCAATAACGGCGATGGCACTTTCACCGACGTTTCCCGGCAGTCCGGGGTCGCGGCTATGCGTGGCTCTTATGGCCTTACCTGCTGCGCCTTCGATGCCGATGACGATGGCTGGCCCGATATCTTCGTCGCCTGCGACTCAACCCCCAGCCTTCTGCTCATGAATAACCACGACGGCACTTTTCGCGATGAGGCGCTCATGCGGGGTGTTGCCGTGAGTGACAACGGACAGGACATGGCCGGTATGGGTGTCGGCATTAACGACTATGATTGCGACGGCCGTCTCGACATCGTTCGCACCCATTACATGAACCAGCCAACCGGACTCTATCGCAACCTGGGCAAGGGTGAGTTTGAAGATGTCACCGCCCGTGCGGGCTTGATTCATGAGCGTCGCTTCGTGAGCTGGGGCGTTGGTCTCTTCGACCTCGACAATGACGGATTCCCCGACATCTTTCTTGTTACCGGTCAGGTCTATCCCGAGCTCGAGCCCATCCTTCCCAAATATCCACGTCGCGGACCGCGCCTTGCCTTTCGCAATCTCGGAAATGGCACCTTCGCCCCCATCGACTCAGAGGCCGAGCCTGCCTTGGCATCCCGTCACGTTAGCCGCGGCTGCGCCTTCGGCGACTTCGATAATGATGGCGACCTCGACATCGTCATCATGAATCAGAATGAGCCTCCCTCGCTTTTACGCAACGACGCCCCTGCACAAAATCACTGGATTAAGGTTCGCCTCTTCGGCACCAAAAGCAATCGCAGCGGGCTCGGAGCGCGCGTCACGATTCGCAGCGCCGGCAAGATACTGGTCCAGGAAACGATGAGCCAATCCAGCTATGTCTCGTCCAACGATCCTCGTCTCCATTTTGGCCTGGGCGCCGCCGACACAGCCGACATTGAGGTTCGTTGGCCGCTCGGTCTGGTCGAACAGCACAAGAATGTCGCTGCCAATCAGCTTGTCGTGCTGCATGAGGGATCCGGTCAAATCAAAACCGAGCCGCTGGCCAACGCGGTCGCCCTTTCAAAGCGATCAGGCGCAAAGTGAGGGCGGCCCAATGCTGAAGAGACGATTAGGCAACAGTTCGCTCGAAGTTTCAGAGTTGAGCTTCGGAACTTGGCTCACAATCGCTGGCGGTATCGTGCGCGCCCAGGCAATTCGCTGCATCCACGCCGCCTTCGATCTCGGCATCAATCTCTTCGACACCGCCAACCAATACGGAGCGGGCGATGCAGAGCGAATCCTCGGCGACGCCCTCAAAGCATTTCCGCGCGATCGCTACCTGATCGCGACCAAGCTCTTCTTTCCCGTTGGCGAGGAACCCGATCGCGGCTTGTCGGCTGCTCAAATCGAAAAACAGCTCAACAACTCCCTCCTCCGGCTCAACGTCGACGTCATCGATCTTTATCAATGTCATCGCTTCGATCCCGAGACGCCGCTACAGGAGACGCTCACTGCCCTCGACAAATCCGTCCGCGCCGGAAAAGTTCGCGCCATCGGATTCAGTGAGTGGACTCCCGAGCAAATCGAATCGGCGCTCAGCGTCATCGGAACCAATCATCTGGTTCCTTTCGTCTCCGATCAGGTTCAGTACTCGATGCTTTGGCGCAAACCCGAAAGCTCGATCTTCGACACCTGCGCCCGCAACGGAATCGGCATCATGGCATTCTCGCCCTTGGCCCACGGCGCATTGAGCGGGAAATACGAGCCGGGACTGCCGCCTCCCCCCGGAAGCCGCGCGGCCAGCGATGAGATGAACAGGTTCATGGAAACTGCGGGCAGGCATTTCAAGTCCGACTATCTGCTCGATGCTGTCGCTCAGCTCAAGCCGATCGCGGCGGACCTTCAAATGTCGATGGCCCAAATGTCCCTGGCATGGGTGCTTCGCCGTCCCGAAGTCTCGACTGCGATCATTGGCGCCTCGCGCCCCGAGCAAATTGCCGAGAACGCAAAGGCCATCGGCATTGCATTGCCCGATGAGGCCCTGCTGCAGATCGACCGCGTCTTATCTGCCGTGATTGTCAAGAAATAACCAGCGGCGCGAAACAATCGAAGTGATCCGCCAGCTCCGGCCTCTACCAGAAATATACTGCCTCCACCGTCGGAGTGCCTGGCTCGCCATTAATGATGTCCGTGCTCAGCACCACTTCCATGTTGTCCTTGTGCGCAGGCTTCTGCTTTTCCGCCGCTCGCAGCAACTCGGGACTGATCACAAACTCCCCGCCGGCGATTGTCCCTCCGCGCCCGATTCCCGCCGCAATCAGTGTCGGCTTGCCCGTCGTGTTGTCCACAAACCGCGCCACAATCGCGTAATCGCGATAATTGTTCGTCGCCAACTGCAGCTTGCGATCCACGGTCCATCGCTCCTTGCCAGGCTGCGTCGCATCGATGATGCTGAATCGCGTCATCTCCGAGTCATTTGCAAAGTGGAAACGAAGCGGTCGCAACAGCCGCAGCGCCCATGCATTATCAAATGCGCCCACAATCACTGAGGGGCCATTGCGCAGATCCATCAGCGTCGTCTCGTTTTCGCCGCGCACGCTGTATCGCTTTCCCGCACTCTGCAGCACGCCCGCAATTTTGGTGATCGTGCTGAGGTCGTCAATCACCACCGTGTTCACCGTATCCTGCAGCACCACCTGGTGGGCTGGATTGTCCGCGTCCCGCAGCGCGATGGAAGTGTAATCCGGCTGATCGGCGACGCAAAGCAACGCCGGGTCGTTGGATCCCAGAATCGGGTCCCAGAACTGTGCAAATGCCGCTCGCTGCTCGTGGTGCCAGATCAGAAAAGCCGCCAGTCCCGCCAACCCCACACAAACAATCCCGCTCGCGAATTTCCATCCCATCGACCAGATTGGCGAAGGCGATCCGGCAGTCACATTCCTGACCGGTGCATCCGTCGGTTGCTCGGCCGCCTCCGCCTCCGGCGCATGAAACTGCGGAACATAGTTGCCCAGCGGAAGCGAAATCCGCAACTCCTGCTCGTGCCCCGGCTCCTGATAATAGAGAGCGATGCGTTTGCGGATCTCCGCAGCCGTTACCCGTACGATCGGGTCGGTGGCCGGATCGTACGCGGCGCTCTTCCCGAAAATCTCGATTCCCAGCGTCCGCTCTTTCAGTTGTTCCGTATCGCCGGCCAGCGTCTTCTCAACCACATAGCGCAGGAACGCCGGGAATCGCCGGCTGTGACTAAAAAACGGACTGGCGAGCAGGCGCTCCAACTGCGCCTCGACTTCCTGCCGCCCTTCAGCCGTGAAAGGATCGTGGCCCGTCATCGCATCCAATGCCGCAACCTCAAAAAAAGTAGATGCATTCAGTGTACGCTTTCCCTCTTTGATCGGCTTAACATGGCTCCCCTAACGCCAAACGAATCAATGGCCTGCCCGATTCTTTACATGTAAAGACCCCCCAGCTTTGCCGTAAGTACCTGCCATGTTGTTATGGCCGGTCCCTATAAAGCTCTCCGTTTAATCAAAGCACTATTTCCGGTCGCATCTTCAGATACACGTTTTTGGCCGGGAGGGTGAAGCGAGACTTTTGGAGGCTTCTCAATGAGTTTGACCGCAATCAGAACGAGAAAAATGTGCGCCGGCTTCTTTATTGCCTTGGCCGCGATCTTCCTGCTCGGACCAGTCGGAGCATGGGCGCAGGTGGGCGTGGCATCCCTCAGTGGCGTTGTAGAGGACCAGACAGACGCGATCGTTCCTGGCGCCGCCGTTACCCTGACCAACATCGCCAGCGGATCTGTCTTTGCCATCCAAAGCAATGGCTCCGGAGCCTTCACTTTCGCAGCGATTCCGAGCGGCGATTACACCGTCACAATCAAGGCTCCCGGCTTCAATGCTTTTGTGCAATCCGGGATTCACCTCAACCCCGGCGATGCAATTTCCCTTTCCAACGTGAATCTCAAGCCCGGCAACGTCAACGAGTCCGTCACGGTCACCGCCGAGGTAGCCGGACTGCCCCTCGATAATGGACAGCTTGCCTCAACCGTCACTGCCAACGACCTCGACCGGCTCTCGGTCACAGGCCGCGACGCAACCGAGCTTCAGCGCACCCTGCCGGGATTCGCCATCCGCAATCTTGGTTCTACCAACGCTGCCCCCGACTTCTCGCAAGTCCAAATCGGACAACCCACGCCCTACGCCTCAAGCGGCGCTCCGGTCGCCGGCATCACCCTCAAACTCGATGGCGCAAATTTGACCGACGCCGGCAATTTCGGCGCCAGCCTGCAAAACATCAACGATTCGTTCGTCAGCGAAGTCCAGGTGCAGACCTCCAACTTCGGCGTCGATCAGGCCAACGGCCCGGTGGTGATCTCTGGCGTAACCAAGTCCGGAACTTCGTCCTACCACGGTTCGCTCTACACGTTTGCCCGTACCTACCAGCTCAACTCCAACGACTGGCTCGCAAAATACAATGGCATCGCTCGCCCCGACGACACCTTCGTCTATCCCGGCGGCACCATCAGCGGTCCCTTAGGCCGCTTTAAGAAACTCACCTTCTTCGCCGGCGCTGAGCTTGACGCGCAGCATAACGTCTTCGCCTATGGCAGCGCGGGCAGCGCCATCATTCACGCCCTGGTTCCTACCAAGGCCATGCGTGGCGGCGACTTCAGTTCCTCCGCTCTCGCCGCTTTCCTCGGGCCCAATGTCACCAACGGCAACTACGGCACGTTCAACACGCCGCCAACTGTGGGCGACGATGATTCCGCCCTTTCCGACGGCAACATCTCCGCCTTCCTTAACCCCGGCGCGATGGCCCTCGTCAACGGCACGTTGCCGCTGCCTACGCGCACCCAGACCGGCCTTGACGGCTACAACTACGATCAGCTCGATCTTGTCGACACCAATGTCAGTCAATACATCGGCCGCATGGATTACGACATCAGCCCCCGCAACCACGTATTCGGTCGCTACGGCTTTGAGAAGATGCGTCAAGGTCAGCCCCTCGTGCCTTACTACGAACCCACCAGCGTCATGGGCGAGGTCAACACGCCCGGCTACGGCGTCAACAACGACATATGGGTCCACAGCGCCGCCGCCAACTACGTCACCATCTTCACTCCCACGCTGACCAACGAACTCTACGCAACCATCACCTCGTTCACTGAGTCGTTCGACGCGCGCAAGATCGCGGCTCTGCAAAAAACGGCCATCGATTATCCCTACAACGGTGCCTTCGACAACAATGACACCCAGTATCCGCAGCTCGGCACCTACACCACCTACGGCGGCTTGCCGCTCGGCCTGTGGCCCGACTATTCGCTGAACCCGCTGCAACTCCAAAAACTCCAGCCAAACCTGGGCGACAACCTCACCAAGGTCTGGGGCAAGCACACAACCAAGTTCGGCACCTTCGTTCAGCGCACCAAGAACAACCAGACCGCCACCAACCCAGCCACCAACGGCATCATTCAGGACTACTACTACGGCGCAGCCGGCTCTTACTTTGCCGACTACAACGGAACCTATCCTGATGGTTCGCCGGCCTACGGCAATCCGCACTTCAACAGCGGCAATGCTCTGGCAAACTTCTTCGAGGGGCAGATTCAGGATTGGCATCAGCAGAACTTCAATCCCTACACCAACCTCTACTTCTGGAACGTTGACCTCTACGGCCAGGACAACTGGCGCATCGCGTCAAATGCGACCATCACATTCGGCGCTCGCGTTTCAAAGCTGGGATCATGGCAGGATACGCACGGCATCGGCGCGGCCATCTGGAATCCCGCGCTCTACACATCCACATACAACGCCACTACCAATCCCCTGCCCGGCATCACCTGGCACGGCATCAACAAAGGCATCCCCGACTCCGGCACATCAACCCCACCCTGGTACTTCGAGCCCCGCTTCGGCTTCGCAGTCGATGTCTTCAGCAATGGCAAGACCATCGTCCGCGGCGGTGCTGGTGTCTACCGCTTCCACGATTCAGTTGTTGATGTCACTAGCGAATTTGCTGAGGCTGAACACGTCCGCTACACCGACTTGCAGGGCTTTGGAGACAACACGCTCGAAGGCGTGAACACCCTGCACCTCAATCCGAACACCTATGGCAACGCGGGCGGCACTGAAACCTACATCTCGCCTGCCACCATCTACGGCCTCGACCCCACT
>Ga0181516_10000722_pt1 | contig 28046 bp, 19 predicted proteins | sample PEATcosm2014_Bin_25_FD_121104 | JGI IMG/M metagenome (GOLD analysis project Ga0181516, IMG submission 121104) | Peatland microbial communities from MTU Mesocosm Facility, Houghton, MI, USA - PEATcosm2014_Bin01_10_metaG | ecosystem: Environmental > Terrestrial > Soil > Wetlands > Peat | place... | reverse complement strand
GATCTCGCGCTGAACAAACGCCTTGTAACCTCGCGTAATCGTCTCGGCTGTCAGCGCTGTTGCCGTGGCCAGTGCATCTTCAGGCTTGCTGCTGTGCCGTTGGCAGGCTGCCAAAAACTCGACTGCATACTCTCGCCCAAACTGTTCCCGCCCCGCCGTGCGCGGCGGCCTCAGCTTGAAGTATGGGTGCCGCAGCGCTGCAGCCAACACCGGCTGGAGCACCGTTCCCCGCGCAGCGATGGCTCCGTTGCGGTCGAACCTCTTGCCGAAGAGTTGCTGAGCCAGCGCATCGATCACCATGTTTCCCGGCCCGGTGTCGAAGGCAATCACTTCACTGGCATCTGCACCGGCGGGAATGGAGGTCAGGTTTGCTATGCCGCCGATGTTTTGCAACACGCGCCCGCGCTTACGATCGGCAAAGAGCATGTAGTCGAGCAGCGGGACTAGCGGCGCTCCCTGGCCTCCGACCAACATGTCCGCTGGACGGAAGTTCGAGACGACCGGGACTCCAAGATGAGCGGCAATCACCGCCGCTTCTCCTGACTGCCAGGTGCAGGCGAAACGGCGTCCGGCATAACTCTCCGCACGCGGCTGATGATAGAGGGTCTGGCCGTGGCAGCCGATCAAATCGAGCTTCACGCTGTGCCGTTCGACGGTTGCGCGCACCGCCTCGGCATAGGCCAGGCCTAGCCGCCAATTGAGCCGCGCCAACTCCGCTGTTGACGTTGAAGCCGCATTCATCGCCGCCAAGATCGCGCGCCGCAACTGGGCCGGGAATGTGGAGCCCTCATGCGCAAGCAGCTTGAGGCTGGGCCTTAGCTTGCCGGGCGCAATGCGTACTACGGTCACATCAATTCCATCGGCTGAGGTGCCGCTCATGATGCCGGCCACCGTCATGGTCTTCGCGCTCATGCCGGCAGTGCCTCCTGGGCCTTCATTACCGTCTTGCGAAAACGCTGAATCCGCTCTCGCAGCGCGTCGAACTGCTTGGCCGTCAGCGGGGCAGGAACGCCGCTCGCAAACAGTTCCGCACTGCGCCGCGTAACATGCGCCGAGCGTCCCATCAGCAGTTGGCAAAACGCCGCCGATCGCTCTCCTTCGGCAATCAACGCTTCGTAGACGCGCAGAATCAGTTCCGGGCTATGGCAGATCTCGATCAGGTCCATCCCCGCGCGAATGGCAGCGACCGCTGCCTCTTCGATCGGCATGAACTTCAGGATTCCGCCCATCTCCAAGTCGTCGGAGAAGATGATCCCCCAGTAGCCAATTCGCTTTCGCAGCACAGTAGTAATCCAGTAAGGTGACACGCTCGCCGGCCGAGTCTTTCCTGGCGATTCGGGATAGGCCGCGTGATTCACCATGATCATCGGCAACTCATTGCGCAGTTCGCGATAGGGCGCCAGATCTTTCCGCCATAGCTCGCGGATGTTGCGCCGGATCACTGGGGTTTCCAGGTGTGTGTCGCGAGTTCCTGCGCCCAGCCCAGGGAAATGCTTGCCGCAGCCAACGACGCCGCGTGCCGCGAGCCCGGCCAGGAATTGGCGCGCAAAATCCACAACATGTTCTGCTGTCGCTCCAACTGCGCGCGAGCTCATCACCTCGGCCGACTCCGGCAACGCCAAATCGACCACCGGCGCAAGCGTGGTGTTGAAGCCGAAGGCCTTCACGCCCTGGGCAATCAGCTCACCGTGTTCCCGAATCAACCTGCTCTTGCCCGTCCGCCGCGCCGCCTTTGCGACTGCTTGTGCGGAAGGCATCGGCGCCAGCGCATCGCGCAGCCGGTCAACCGTTCCGCCTTCCACATCCACGCAGCGAAAAGCATTTGGCGCGCACAAGGCTGTGGCCTCGGCCAACAGCGCACGCGTCTGCCGGGCGTCGAGGATGTTGCGCCGGAATAGGATCACACCTGCTGGCCGCACCAGCTTAAGCCACGCGCGTTCCAGTGCCGTCAGCGCGGTGCCTCCAAGCCCTACTACCAGCAAACTCCCCGTCGCTTTGCGCAGATTCGCTTTCATCATTTCTCCTTCAGTTCCTGCTGCAACTCCTCGAGGAGATTGAGCGCCTGTAACGGCGTCAGTTGGTTCACATCCGTCTCGGCGATGCGGTCCACAATGCGTTGCGACAGCGGCGTGAAGATCGTCAACTGCACCGGCTCGGGCGTCGTTTCCACCTGCACGCTCTGCCGTTCTTGTTTCTCGTGCTGCCGCAGCACATGCTTGGCGCGATCGATCACTGCCGCGGGCAATCCGGCAAGGCGCGCCACTTCGATGCCATAACTCTTGCTCGCCGCTCCGGGTTCGATGTTATGCAGGAAGACGATTCCGCCCGCGGCTTCCTTTACGCCCACGCGCAGATTTCTGACGCGCGGCAGTTTTTCTGCGAGCATCGTCAATTCATGATAGTGCGTGGCAAAGAGTGTTCGCGCCCCGGTCTCCGCGTGAAGAAACTCGACCGTTGCCCAAGCCAGCGAGAGTCCGTCAAAGGTCGCCGTGCCTCGGCCCATCTCGTCCAATAAGATCAGCGATCTGTTCGTTGCTGTATTCAGAATCGTTGCTGTCTCAGTCATTTCAACCATGAAGGTCGACCGTCCGCGCGCGACGTTATCGCTGGCGCCGATGCGCGTATAGATCCGGTCCACCAGGCCGAATCGCAGACTCTCCGCCGGGACGAAGCTGCCCATTTGAGCCATCAGAACCAGCATCGCCGATTGACGCAAATAAGTGCTCTTGCCGCCCATGTTCGGGCCGGTGATCAAGAGCAGACTTGGTCCTTCGCCAGAGGCATTGAGATAAAGATCGTTGGGGATGAACCTTCCCTCTCGCGTCTCTTCCATCCACTGCTCGATGACCGGGTGGCGGCCGGCCACCGCCACAATGACTGGTTCGTTTGCGAGTTTTGGCCGCACATAGCGCCGGCCTGCGGCCAGATGCGCGAAGTCAGCCAGCAGATCAGCCTCCGCCACGGAGGTGGAGCTTCGCTTGATGCGTCCGGCGGCCTCCAGTACCGTGCGGCGCAACTCGGCAAAGATCCGCCGCTCAATCTCAATCGATCGCTCGTGCGCTGTCAGGATTTTGCGCTCGTAGTCTTTCAGCTCCGGCGTCGTGAAGCGCTCGGCGTTGACCAGAGTTTGCTTGCGCTCATAGTCCGCAGGCGCGTGCGATAAATTAGCCTTGGTGATTTCGATGTAATAACCGAAGACCGAGTTATACCGCACCTTCAGCGAACCGATCCCTGTTCGCTCCCGCTCGCGCTCCTCGATGGCTGCGATCTGCTGGCGGCCGTTGGTAGAGATTGCTCGCAATTCATCCAGTTCCGCATCCACTTCAGCGCCAATCGCACCCCCGTCGACCAGCGTCAGCGGAGGTTCTTCGACCAACGTCGTTGCAATTCGCGCTGTTACGTCTTCGAGCGTGTCCAGACGACTAGAAAGCGCTCGCCAGCGAGCCGTGCGCATTGCGTCTATGGCTCGCCTAAGCCCCGGTAAACGGCTCAGACTCGCCGCCAGCGCGCGCAGATCGCGTGGTCCCGCTGAATCGAGAGAGAGCCTAGCAAGCAGCCGCTCAAGGTCAAGAAGGCCAGCGAAGGCCCGTCGAATCTCCTCGCGCCGCACCAGGTCGCCATGCGCTTCGCCTACCGCTTCATACCGGGCTTCAAGGGCTTCGGCATCGAGGAGCGGTCGCAGAATAGTGGCCCGCAGCAGCCGTTTGCCCATCGGGGTCTGACAGGCGTCCAGCGTATGAAAGAGCGTTGTTTTGTTGTCCTGGCCGGCAAACAGCGGCTCTACTAACTCGAGATTTCTCACCGTCACCTGGTCCAGTTCGAGAGCCGTCGAGTGCTCCTCAAATCGTAGACTGTCGATGTGCAGGGCTTCGTTCTTCTGCGTCGTCCGCACATAGTGCAATACGGCGCCGGCTGCAATCGCAGCGGCCGGATGCCCGGTGAGCCCGAATCCATCGAGCGAGCGCACATTCAGTTGGCGCTCAACCAGAGGAACCGCAAAGTCGCGCGTCCAGACCCAGTCCTCAATGCGTGTGCGCGCGGGAACTCGCTCAAGCTGCGCGGGCAATTCGGCGCTTGCGGGTAGAAGCACCTCGCTCGACCCGGCTTTCTGAATCTCGTCCACCGCCTGCTGTCGCCCGGCTGGGCCAGAAAACTCCGCAGTGCGAAACTCTCCTGTGGAGATGTCGAGAAGCGCAACCGCGCAGACGGTTTCGGACCGGGAGTTCGCTCCGTGCGAGCTCGGCGCCTCGAAGTAAGCGGCGAGAAAGTTGTTCTGCTCCTGGCCCAGAGCCGCGTCGAGAGCGGTTCCCGGCGAGAGGACACGCGTCACCTCCCGCCGGACGATCTTCTTGGTGAGCTTGGGGTCCTCCATCTGGTCGCAGAGGGCGATGCGGTAGCCCATGCGCAACAAGCGCGTCAAGTAGCCCTCGACCGCGTGATAAGGCACACCGCACATCGGCTGCGAGCGTTCGCGGTCGCGCGCCGTCAGCGTGAGTTGCAACTCCCGGCTGACGGTAACTGCGTCGTCATAGAACAGTTCGTAGAAGTCCCCCATGCGGAAGAAGAGCAGAGCATCGGGATTCTCCCGCTTGGCAGCCGTCCACTGCCGCATGAAGGGAGTGAGCTCCGCCGCGCCCTTGTCCGTAGGTGGAACCGGCGAAGCAGCCACGGGTTGGTTGTCGTTCTTGATCACGCTGGCTTTAAGAGTATCGCGGCGGGACGGAGGCGGGGTAGAGCAGTATGAAACATCATGGGGTGCCGATAAGAAGGTAAGACCGGGTTCGCACATGACCGGTTGATTGGCGTTCAATTCGGAAATCGGATTACACTAAGGAAAGCAGAGGAACTTTCGCATACCGCTTCCGGAAGTTCTGAGGCTTTCCCCAACCGGTTTGGCTAGCGGACTCCAGGTGATCTGAAGCCGGTTTAACGCTGAGAACGACTTGTAAGATAATGATTCTGAACAAGTAGGAGCAGATGCAGAGTTCTCCGCCCAATTTCCCGAATCCTGATGGGACTGCCGATTCCGGGGAAGGCTCCAAACAGGCAGCTCCAGCTCCCGAACCAACGTCGTCCCGCAGACCAAACGGTTTTGAGTTGTGGATTCGCGACCTGATCGTCTCAGCGGCCGCCTCGGTCTTTATCATCACCTTTCTCTACCAGCCTGTGCGCGTCGAGGGAACCAGCATGCTGCCGCGGCTGGAGGACCAGGATCGGCTCTTCATCAACAAGTTTGCCTACCACTTCAGCTCGATTGAACGGGGCGACGTAGTGGTCTTTCACTATCCGCTCGACCCCGAAAAGAGCTACATCAAGCGCGTGATCGCGGTGCCGGGTGACCGCCTGGAGATCGACCGCGGCACGGTCTGGGTCAACGGCAAGCGGCAGATCGAGCCGTATGTCCCTGCGGAGTATCGGGACGCCCGTTCCTACGCGGAGCTGGTCATTCCCGACGACTGCTATTTCATGATGGGCGACCACCGGTCCATCTCCTCAGACAGCCGCGAGTTTGGGCCTGTGGCGCGGTCGCTCATCTACGGGAAAGCTGTCTTTGTCTACTGGCCGGCGCGCGACGCGGGCGTGGTGCATTAAGCGCTCTAATAGGGTCCAGGATATCCACCGGCAGGATCTCGATAATACTGCTAAAATCGATAGAATCCACTCCTCGGAGAGGCGATGCAATCGATTCTAGCGCTCGAAGACGGGCGCATCTTCCGTGGCCACGGCTATGGCGCACCTGGCGAATGCCAGGGCGAGGTCGTTTTTAATACTTCCCTTACCGGTTACCAGGAGATCGCCACCGATCCCTCGTATGCCGGGCAAATCGTCGTTCTCACCAACCCACAGATCGGCAACTACGGCACCAACCAGGCCGACAATGAGTCTGCCAGGCCCTATATTGAGGGTCTCATCGTCCGCGAGTTCTCGCCTATCGGCTCCAACTGGCGTTCCGAGCAGGTCGCAGACGAGTACATGGAACGCTATTCGGTTCCCGTGCTGGCCGAGATCGATACGCGCGCCCTGGTGCGCCATCTACGCACGCACGGCGTGATGCGCGGAGTCATATCGACCGTTGAGAGCGATCCCGGCATGCTGGTCCAGAGGGCGCGGGGCATTCGCAAGATGGACGGGACCGATTTGGCGCGCGTGGTCTCGACCAAGTCAGCATTCACATTTGACGCGAACGACAGCCGTAGCCAAACAGGCGACCCTTTACCGGCCAGCGCTCCGCTTCTCAAAAGCGTCGACCAAGACCCGGAAGCACGGAAGCGCCTTCATGTCGTGGCCTACGACTTTGGTATCAAGATCAACATTCTAAGGATGTTGGTGCGCGAGGGATGCCGGGTGACGGTGGTTCCGGCCGAGACCAGCGCCGAGGATGTCTTTGACCTGAGACCCGACGGAGTCTTCCTCTCGAACGGCCCCGGCGACCCCGAGCCGGTCGATTATGCCGTCCGCGCGATTCGCAAGTTCCTGGGCCGAGTGCCGGTCTTTGGGATCTGCCTCGGCCACCAGCTCACTGGCCTGGCTCTTGGCGGAAGGACTTACAAGCTCAAATTCGGCCACCACGGCGGCAACCACCCGGTGCGCAACAACCTAACCGGCAAGGTCGAGATCACGGCCCACAATCACAACTTCGCCGTCGATCCCGACTCGATCAATCTGAGCGAGGTAGAGCTAACCCACGTCGACCTGAACGACCAGACCCTGGAAGGCCTGCGCCACAAGACGCTGCCGCTCTTCAGCGTGCAGTACCACCCCGAAGCCGCCCCCGGCCCGCATGATTCCAACTACCTCTTCCGCGACTTCCGCAAGCTGATGGAGGAGTGGAAGGGATGAGCCCGCGAGCGGCACATGTCGCAGCTCTCGATAGACCAGCGGGGCCGAGGCTCCGCTGTTTTTTGACCGCCGCATTGATGCTTTTTCTGGTGAAGGGTTCGAGTGGCGCAACGACGGAGGCAGCAATGCCGTGCGCTTCGCCTCCGGAATTGAAACTCTCTCGAATTCAAGGCACGGTTTATGGCCCGAGCGGAGTTCCCATTTCGAAGATCCTGATTCAGGCCACGCAAAATGGAAAGATCGTTGCTACGACCCAGACCGATGACCGCGGCAGATTCGAAATCAAGGTCGCGCTCGGTAGTACTAATGTTCATGTCCAGTATCTTGGCTACAAGTCGATGGACCTGAATGTGCGGATAGGTCATGGCAGGGGCTTTCACGCTGCGCGGATACGAATTGTGCTGGGGCTTTCTGGAGCAAGATGTAACTTCGCCACGACCAGTTCAAGAGAGTTGAAGAAAGCGATCAAGCGCTACCAAGGGCAGTTGCAAGAGAAGCAGCATTAGGCGGCGAAGCGAGGAATTGGAGCAACTTTAGCCGCGCCGCCAAGGTGCGACAAAGACGGATCAGGCTTGAACTCGCGAGGGAGGCAAAAGATCAAACGGACGATGGAGGGGTGGAGATCATGAGGGGACTTGCAGCCAGAAGGGAAGAGCCGGAACAGGGAGCGATCATTATCCCTGAGTTGGATCTTTCTTCCTTCCTGCGTGAGCCGTTACTGTCCAGATCGCTTGAACAGACCGAGAGTCCCCGGTTGGCACGCAATCCTGCGGCAATGGCAATGCTGGAGCAGGTTTTACATCGCATTTCAACCAGCCACTATCTTGTGCACGGGGATGCACGCCAGATGCGCGCCCTCCTTCCGGAAAGTGCTCACCTGATCTTGACCTCGCCACCGTATTGGACCCTCAAGAAATATGACGACGCCGATGGACAGCTTGGTCACCTGAGTGGCTATGACGAATTCCTTACTGAACTGGGTCGCGTATGGCAGCGCTGCTTCGATTTGCTGGTTCCGGGCGGTCGGTTGATCTGCGTCGTGGGCGATGTTTGCCTGTCCAGACGCCAAAACGACGGTCGTCACACCGTTGTGCCTCTTCACGCATCCATTCAGGAGCTCTGCCGCATGATCGGTTTCGACAATCTCGCGCCGATCATCTGGCATAAGATTGCAAACGCGGTCTATGAAGTCTCCGGCGGCGGCGGCTTTCTCGGCAAGCCGTATGAACCAAACTCTGTTATCAAGAATGACGTCGAATACATTCTCATGTTTCGAAAACCCGGTGGCTACCGGAAGCCGACTACTGAGAAGCGATTACTCTCAGTCATCAGCGCTGAGAATTATCAATCCTGGTTTCAGCAAATCTGGACCGGACTCACGGGCGCTTCAACCAAAGATCATCCGGCCCCTTATCCGCTCGAGTTGGCCGAACGGCTGATCCGGATGTTCAGTTTTGCAGGCGATGTTGTGGTCGATCCGTTTTCTGGTTCAGGAACCAACGCGATTGCCGCCGCGCGCACAGGGCGGCACAGCATCGGCTTCGAAATCAGCGCCAAGTACCACAAGATGTCCGTTGCCCGATTCCACCGGGAGACCGGCGGGCTCTTCTGGCGCCCGGAAGTGACGGAAGTGGAGGAGCCATGAGCTTGGAGCTCCAGTGGGAAGAGAGTCTCCGATCTGCGGTCAAACGGTTCTGGTCGACCCGTGGAAATCAATCGTTGCGTCAGGGGACTAAGTCTGGGGCGCGGGATGCCGGAAACCGAACTGCGGTCACAGGCGGCAAGCAGATGGACGGATTTGTCGAGTTGGTCCGCGATTACCTTGTTGAATGCGGAATTGAGAAGTCGAGCATTTTCTGCAACAAGGCGGTCGAGCTTCCGGGTTGGTTCCGAGCAGAGAAGAAGTGGGATTTGCTGGTTGTCGTAAAGGGACAATTGATTGCCGCGATGGAATTCAAGTCGCAGGTAGGCTCGTTTGGCAATAACTTCAATAATCGAACAGAGGAAGCTTTAGGGAGTGCAACGGATATCTGGACGGCATACCGGGAGGGTGCATTTATTCTCTCCCAGCGCCCATGGTTGGGGTATGTGATGGTGCTTGAAGAAGTTGTTCGTTCATTGAGCCCAGTGGGCGTAAAAGAGCCCCATTTTCCAGTGTTTCCAGAGTTTCGCGAGTCTTCTTACGCCAAGCGATACGAGATTTTAATGACAAAGCTAGTAAGGGAGCGCATGTATGACAGCGCGGCCCTCCTGCTCTCCAGTCGCGCCTCAGCCGAAGACGGGAGCTGTCGTCAGCCATCACCTGAACTTTGTTTTGAGAATCTTTTAACCTCGCTCAAAGCGCGAGCCATGGCAATATCGGGAGATTCAAACTAGACCATGCCACGCAGAAATGACATTCAGAAGATACTGGTGATCGGCTCGGGGCCGATTGTGATTGGGCAGTCGGCGGAGTTCGACTACTCCGGCACACAGGCCTGCAAGGCTCTCAAGCAAGAGGGCTACGAGGTGGTGCTGGTGAACTCCAATCCGGCCACCATCATGACCGATCCGGATCTCGCCGATCGCACCTACATCGAGCCGCTGACCCGCGAGTACGTCGAAGAGATCATTCGCATCGAAGCGGAGATGCTGGCCGCCGATCCCGGCTCGGATAAGTTTGCCCTGCTGCCTACCGTAGGCGGGCAGACGGCTCTCAATCTCGCTGTCGATCTTGCCGACGCGGGCATTCTCGACCGCTACCACGTTGAACTGATCGGGGCGAAACTCGAAGCCATCAAGAAGGCCGAGGACCGGCTGCTCTTCAAAGACGCCATGCTGCGCATCGGCCTCGATGTTTCTAAGTCGGCCCTCGTGAATAATCTTCGCGACGGCTTGGAGTTTGCATCGAAGCTCGGCTTTCCTGTGCTGATTCGCCCCAGTTTTACGCTTGGCGGCACCGGCGGCGGCATTGCCTACAACCGGGAAGAACTGATGGAGATTCTGGCGCGCGGCCTCGACCTATCGCCCGTGCACGAGTGCCTGATCGAAGAGAGCGTGCTCGGCTGGAAGGAGTACGAACTAGAGGTCATGCGCGACCTCGCCGACAACGTGATCATCATTTGTTCTATCGAGAATTTCGATCCCATGGGCGTTCACACCGGCGACTCGATCACCGTGGCACCGGCGCAGACTCTCACCGACCGTGAGTACCAGAAGATGCGCGACGCCGCCATCGCCGTGATGAGGGAGATCGGCGTCGAGACTGGCGGGTCGAATGTCCAATTCGCCGTCAATCCCGTCGATGGCCGCATGACGGTGATCGAGATGAATCCGCGTGTCTCGCGCTCCTCGGCGCTGGCATCGAAGGCCACCGGCTTTCCCATCGCGAAGATCGCCGCCAAGCTGGCCGTGGGCTATACGCTCGACGAGATTCCCAACGACATTACGCGCAAGACGCCGGCCTGCTTTGAGCCGACCATCGATTACGTTGTCGTCAAGATTCCCAAATGGCAGTTTGAGAAATTTCCCGGCTCCGATGAGACGCTGGGCCCGCAGATGAAATCGGTCGGCGAAGTGATGGCTATCGGCCGCACCTTCAAGGAATCTTTGATGAAGGCTTGGCGCTCGCTTGAAACGGGCAAAAAGACTGGCGCTGAAGTTCTCGATCCGCGTCGGCTGACACAGAGATTAGTCACGCCGCAGCCGGAAAGGCTCGGCTACATCCGTTATGCCTTTGAGCGAGGTATGAGCGTGCGCGATGTAGCGCGGCTCACGACGATGGACCCGTGGTTTCTGCATCAGATTCGCGAGATTACGCTGGCGCAGAGCGCTATCTCCGAGACAACGCCGGAGACCATTGGCACAGAGGAACTGCGACACCTCAAGCGCCTAGGCCTGAGCGACGAACGCATCGCCATGGAGTGGAAGCTCGAGGGCCACGCCGGAACAGAGCAGGTGAGGGAACTGCGCGAGAGCAAAGGCATCAAGCCTGTCTTCAAGCTCGTCGATACCTGCGCCGCCGAGTTCGAGTCGATGACACCCTACCTCTATTCGACCTACGACGAAGAGGACGAGGCGCCGCCGACGAAAATCCCGAAGGTGATCATTCTCGGCTCGGGGCCCAATCGCATCGGGCAGGGCATCGAGTTCGATTATTGCTGCTGCCATGCAGCCTTCGCGCTCAAGGAAGACGGCTACGAGACGATCATGGTCAATTGCAACCCTGAGACCGTCTCAACCGATTACGACACCAGCGACCGGCTCTACTTTGAGCCGCTGGTGCTCGAGGATGTGCTGGCCATCTACAACCACGAAGCGCAATCCGGCGCGCAGATCGGCATGATCGTGCAGTTTGGCGGGCAAACACCGCTCAATCTTTCGCAGCGTCTGCGCGCAGCCGGCGTACCGATCATCGGCACCTCGCCTGAGTCGATCGATCTGGCAGAAGACCGTAAGCGCTTTGGCAAGTTGCTCGACGAGCTGAAGATTCCGCAGCCCGCGGGCGGCACGGCGACCAGCGTTGAAGAAGCCTTAGCTGTCGGAGAACGCATCGGCTATCCGGTGCTCGTCAGGCCGAGCTATGTGCTCGGAGGACGCGCCATGGTGATAGCCTATGACGCCGATGCGGTTGCGCAGTATATGAAACAGGCGGTCGAGTATTCGCAGGAGCGGCCGGTGCTGGTCGATCACTTCCTCGAAAACGCCATCGAGGTGGACGTCGATGCGCTCTGTGACTCAGAGGATGTGATCATCGCCGGAATCATGCAGCACATCGAAGAGGCCGGCATTCATTCTGGCGACTCCTCGTGCGTACTGCCCGCCGTTGGCATCCGTGAAGAAACACTCGAGGTTCTTCGCACCTATACGCGCAAGCTGGCCCTGGCGCTCAAAGTCGTCGGCCTGGTCAACCTCCAATTCGCCATTCAACGCGATGCTCAGGGACAAGACCATGTCTACGTGATCGAAGTGAATCCACGCGCATCGCGCACGGTACCTTATGTTTCTAAGGCAACCGGAATTCCGCTCGCGAAAGTTGCCGCAAGGCTGATGACCGGTCGCAAACTTTGTGATTTGCTTCCTGAGCAGCTAGCCGCCGGCAAGGATCTCGAAACCGGGACGCATTATTACGTCAAGTCGCCGGTCTTTCCGTGGAATAAATTCGCCGGTGTGGATACGGTCCTCGGCCCGGAGATGCGCTCGACCGGCGAAGTGATGGGCGTGGCAGCGACCTTTGGCGAGGCCTTTGCCAAGGCACAGCTATCGGCTGGACAGATCCTGCCGACGGGCGGCACAGTCTTCATCAGCGTCAACGACCCGGACAAGGCCGCAGCCGTCGATCTGGTGCGCCGCTATGTCGAACTGGGCTTCAAGATCGTTGCCACCGAGGGTACGGCCAATGTCCTGGAAAAGTCGGGACTGGTGGTGGAGCGTGTTTTCAAGGTCAAGGAAGGCAGGCCCAACGTCGTCGACCTGATCAAGGGCGACCGCATCCAACTCATCATCAACACTCCGCGCGGCCAGGATACTTTCTTCGACGAGAAGGCCATTCGCCGGGCCGCAGTGGTGGCGCGAATCCCCACCATCACCACCATCGCCGCAGCACAGGCCGCTGTTGAAGGCATCGCCGCGATGCAGCGCCACCAGACCACCGTTTTCGACTTGCAACAATTACACGCCGTGACCTGCGCTTGAGAGGGCTCCAGATCCTCGCGCCGCGTGGCAGCATCGAATCATGCGGCGCAGTTTCAAGTCATGCGTCCGTGCCTCTACAATCAATCCATGTTGCTTGATGGCATCTTCGCCGCTGTAACTACTCCGTTCTATCCGGACGAGCGTATCTACTTTCGTAAGCTCGAAGCCAACATGGCTCACTACTCGCGCACGCTGCTCGCAGGGATGCTGGTGCTGGGTTCCACTGGCGAGGCAGTGATGCTCGACGATGGTGAGAGCCGCGACGTCTTGCGTGTGGCCGCCGAAGCCACCGCGCCGGAGAAGGTACTTATCGCCGGTGTGGCGGGCGAGAGCGTTCGGGCCACAATTGAATTGGCTGAGGTCGCGGCGGAGTTTCGCTACGATGCGGTTCTTTTGCGCACGCCGACTTACTTTGCGAACCAGATGTCGGCGGCCGCAGTGCTTCACTACTTTCGCAGCGTGGCTGATCGTTCGCCACTGCCGGTGATCCTCTACAACATTCCCCAGTTTGCGCCGTATAACATTCCCATTGAGGCGGTCGCCGAGCTGGCGCAGCACCCCAACATTCTCGCCATCAAAGAATCGAGCGGCAGTGTTGAGCGGATTCGCGCCCTTGTCGAGGTGACCGGCAGCGCGCCCCGGCGGAGCGTGACCGTGACGCCGATCTTCGAGGCGGTTACTGGACGGATGCTGACGCATAAAACAGAGGCTTCGGGCACCTTTATCGCGGCCAATGATCTTGCGGAAGGCGTTGCAGTTGCTGCTGTGCCTCCGGCCCCGCCCATCAAGACGCGTAGCAAGGAGGTCGGCTTCCAGGTGCTCGTTGGCTCATCGGGAACCCTGCTTGATTCCCTTGAGGCTGGCGCATCAGGCGCGATCCTTGCGATGGCTGCTTTTGCTCCGCAGGCCTGCCAGGAGGTCTATCTCGCCTGGAAGGATCACGACCTTGAGCTCGCCCGAGAGAAGCAGGAGCGCCTCGCCGCACCTAGCCGGCGCATCGTCGGCCAGTTGGGAATCGCGGGCGTCAAATACGCCTGCGACTTCAACGGCTACTATGGAGGGCGCGCACGGGCGCCGCTGCTGCCGCTCACTGCTGCCGAGAAGGAGGAGATTGAAGGGCTGATCGCCGTAACGCGGAACTAGCTTCGCGGAATTTCCAGCGCACCGGTGAGGCTGGAGACTTTTTCCACTCCGTGGCTGCGGCACCAGGCTTCCAGGCTCAGCGCCAGGCGCTCGGTTGCGCGTGGATCGGCGTAGCTTGCCGTGCCGATCTGGATGGCTGTGGCTCCGGCGAGCAGGAACTCGGCTGCGTCCTCGGCGGTGACGATGCCCCCCATGCCAAGAATGGGGATGTTGACGGATTTCGCGGTCTCATAGACCATACGCAGGGCGATGGGCTTGATGGCCGGGCCGGAGAGGCCGCCGGTGATATTCGACAGGCGCGGCTGGCGGGTCTCGGCGTCGATGGACATGCCCAGAAATGTATTGGTGAGGCTGACGGCGTCGGCGCCGGCCTCGGCGGCGATTTTGGCCATGTGCGCAATGGAGGTGACGTTGGGTGAGAGCTTGACGAAGAGCGGCCTCTTGGATGCGGATTTGGCGCGGCTAACCAGGTATTCGAGCGAACCGGCGTCGGAACCGAAGGCCATGCCGCCGGCGTGGACGTTTGGGCAGGAGACGTTCAACTCGTAGGCAGCTATGCCTGGGGCCTGGTTCAGGCGCTGGATGACACCGATATACTCGCCCACCGTGTAGCCGAAGACATTGACGATGACCTTGCAGCGGGGGTAGCGGGCGAGGGGTGGGAGCTTGCGGCTGATGTAGTCCTCGACGCCGACGTTTTGCAGGCCGATGGCGTTCAACATGCCAGCGGCGGTCTGGACGATGCGGGGCGCGGGGTGGCCGGCCATCGGTTCGAGCGAGATGCCCTTCGTGACGAATCCGCCGAGCCGCTCGAGCGAGACGATCTCTTCAAACTCGATGCCGTAGCCAAAGGTGCCGCTGGCGGCGATGACCGGGTTGGCCAGCTCGAGGCCTGCCAGCGACACTTTCATATCGGGTTTCACGCGCGGCGATCTTCCTTTTTCTCAGTGGTCGGGGATCAGCGGTCAGGGATCAGCCGGAGCCCCAGGCTAATGATACGCGTTCGTGGCAAGGGCCGGACCGGCGATCAACGGCTCCAAAAAGCGAGGGCGGCCTCGTGAAAGCCGCCCTGGGGTTTCTTGACGGCGATAGGATTATGCGCCGACCGGTTCGCTGGTCTTTACCTTGACGGGCGTGAGCCAGCCAAAGCGGTCGGGTTTGAGCCCGTTGGCGATGCCGAAGAATTCGTCGGCAATCTTGCGGGTGATCTCGCCGGGTTTGCCGTCGGCGACGAGAATCCGATCAATGGAGCGGATCGGCTGAACCTCGGCGGCTGTGCCGGTGAAGAATACCTCGTCGGCGATGTGGAGCAGTTCGCGAGGGATGGGCTGCTCAAGCACTGTCAGGCCTAAATGGCGGGCGATCGTCAGTACGCTGTCGCGGGTAATGCCGGAGAGGGCAGAGTTGGCCAGCAGAGGGGTGTAAAGGACGCCGTTGCGGACGACGAAGATGTTTTCGCCGGAGCCTTCGCTGACAAGGCCGTTCACGTCGAGCCCGATGCCCTCGGCATAGCCGTTGACCTCGGCCTCCATGTGAATGAGCTGCGAGTTCATATAGTTGCCGGCCGCCTTGGCGAGAGAGGGCATCGTGTTGGGGGCGAGGCGGTTCCAACTGGAGATACAGACATCCGCGCCGCCGTGGCCGGCGATATATTTACCCCAGGGAAAGTTGACGATGTAGACCTCGATGGGCGAGCCCTTGGGACTGACGCCGATCTCGCCGTAGCCGCGCAGGGCGATTGGGCGGATATAGCAGGGAGCAACGCCATTGGCCTCGATTACATCCACCACGCCGGCGCAGAGCTCCTCGAGAGTAAAGGGCAGCTCCATGCGATAGATTTTGGCCGAGTCCAGCAGCCGCTGCATGTGCTCGGGCAGGCGAAAGACCGCCGAGCCCTGAGGCTGCCCGTAGCAGCGAAGGCCTTCGAAAACCGCAGAGCCGTAGTGGACCACATGGCTCATGACGTGGATGGTGGCCAGTTCCCAGGGAATGAGGTTGCCGTTGTGCCAGATCTTAGATGTCGTTTGGAAAGGCATGGTGGTTGAAGCGCTCCTTGTGAAACCCGATGCTGATCCATTACAGCGTAACGCGGATAGGGTGAGCATGTCACGGCTTGCGGCGCATTTGAAGCTGGGCCACGCCCGCGGTTGGATGCAGCGAGTTTCGGTGTTCTCTGAAAAGGTCAAGGGCTCTTCGGAACTTGCGCGAAGGCGTGGTCGGCTGGCATACTCCACCCAGAGCAGGTTCAACCTGCCAGGCAATTTCCCCAATTTGCTTTTTCGCAAAGTAATGCTGCTTGCGATGATGCAACTCTCTGGTTTCAACGTCTGCCTTGCCTCCGCTTTGAATAGGAAAAAGGTCTTTATCTCTGTTGTGCGCTGGCGATTTCCATACGCCCTACATAGGCCTGCGCTCAAAAGAGTGAATCGTAATTGGAATCGACCAGACACAGAAGAGGACGCGCAGATGAGCAAGCCGCAAGAGGCAGTCTCCTCAGGGTTTCAAGCAGGGAGCCGGAGAACCGGGCGAGGCCGGGACAGATCTCAATTGACGGTGGCGGCCTGGATGCGCGGCTTGACGATCTGCGCCGTCTGGGTGGTTCTTGGAGTGGCTTCCAGGTTGGTTCATGCGCAGATCTCCCCTGGCCCACTCGCCAAGGCGCATGCGAATCTGAACGGGACGGAAAACTGCATCAAGTGCCATGAGGTCTCCACAAAGTCGCCGACCTTCCGCTGTGTCGAGTGCCATCGGGAGATTGGGGACGAGTTGCAGCGAAACACGGGGCTTCACGCGACATTTCCGCGTTCGGGACCGGTCGGTTCAGCCTGCGTGAAATGCCACTCGGACCACAATGGTGAGAACTTTGCGCTATTGCATTGGGACCCGACGCCTAAGGGTTTCGATCATTCGAAAACGGGCTATGTGCTGGACGGAAAACATGTGGGCGTGGCCTGCCGCGCCTGTCATACTGCGCAGCATATCCCGGCCGCTGCGCGAGCATTGCTTTCAACCAAAGATCTGAACCACACCTGGATGGGACTTTCTCCCACTTGCACCACCTGCCATGAAGACAAGCACCGGGGCCGCTTCGGGCCGAACTGCCTTCAATGCCACTCGACCTTCGACTGGAAGGGGGCCAAGGTTGACAAGGAGCACTTCGACCACTCGAAGACCCTCTACCCGCTGACCGGGGCCCACCGCGAGGTGGCGTGCGAGAAGTGCCACACGTCTGGAGCCGATGGGCTGCCACGGTACGCTGGTATCCCGTTTTCAAAGTGCTCGAATTGTCATTCCGATCCGCACAAGGGCGAGTTCAAGCAGGGCTGCGAAACCTGCCACAGCACTGCAACCTGGAAGAAATCCACCTTCACCTCAACCTTTGACCACTCGACGACAAAGTATCCGCTGCTTGGGAAGCATCTCGAAGTGCCCTGCGAGAGCTGCCATAAGCGAGCGGACTTCAAGGCGCAGATAGCCTTTGCGAACTGCACGGATTGCCACACGGACGAGCACGGTGGCCAGTTCCTGAGTCGGGCTGACGGAGGCAAGTGCGAGAGCTGCCACACAGTAAATGGTTGGAAACCAACAACCTACACGGTTGCTGACCACGCTAAAAGCAAGTTCCCGCTGGTCTTTCCGCATGAGAAGGTAAAGTGCGAGGACTGCCATACGCCGGCCGGAAAGGCAACTCGCTACAGGATCAAGTTCGAGCAGTGCCTGGATTGCCACAGGGATGAGCACGAGGGACAGTTTGCCAGTGCGCCGTGGCTCAACCGCTGCGAGCAATGCCACGACGGGGCGACGTTCAAGACCTCAAGCTATACGCTCGACAAGCATCAGAAGTCCGCTTGGCCGCTGACCGGCGGGCATACAGCGGTAGCCTGCAACGACTGCCACAAACCGCCGATCGGCGGCAAGCTGGTGCCTTATCACTTCAAGCAGCTCAGTTGTACCAGTTGCCACGAGGATGTTCACAAGGGCGAGTTTGCCGAGCGCATGGCGGCGTTGGACGCCAGAGGCAAACTGCTGGGCTGCGAGGCCTGCCACTCGACCAAGGAATGGAAGGATCTCCAGAAGTTCGACCATACGCGGACGAAGTTCCCACTGGAGGGGTCGCATCGCGCCACTGCCTGCGCCGATTGCCACAAGCCGCCGAACATGGAATTGACCATGATCCACGTTCAATTCACCGCTGCTCCCACCTCATGCAGCGAGTGTCACGAAAATCCGCACGCAGACCAGTTTGGCGCGCGAGCAAGCGACTGCGGCAGTTGCCACACCAGCAACAAGTGGAAGCCATCGCTCTTCGACCACGAAAAGACCGCATTTTCCCTCAAGGGCGGCCATCAGGATGTCGCCTGCTCGGCCTGCCACCTTCTAAAGAAACCAGTGGACGGCAATCTGGTGCTGTTTTACAAGCCCTGTCCGACATCCTGCGCGGATTGCCACGGAACGAACGTTCCTAAGGAGCGGGAGGAACACTCGGTGGTGGAGAGAATTAACGTGTCTCAGGTAAAAATTACATGACAAACTCTTCATAAAGCGACTTTCTTTTTTATGGACCGGTAGAGGTGGTTGTTGTAAGCTGACTTTACATTGAGTTTTGTGATGTACATCACAAAACTCAGTGAATTGGGTCAAACCTAGCAATCTATTGTCTTAATGATCTTGTTGCCTAGAGAGAGCAGTACCACCAGGATGGCAGACAGTTCAGTGAGAACTGCCTGAAGGAAGCCATTGGCCAGCTGATTGCAGAATGGGCTGTGCAGGGTGCGTCTGGTCGAGACAAGTTGAAAACCGGCTCTTGAGGTCAGAGCTTCAAGAAACTCCATGGGAAATTGTGGATTCGTTTTCATTGAATTCACACGACCTGTTTGAGCGGGCGCAAAAGGCTCTTGCCCGGACAGGCGCAACTTGTTCATAACCGGTTGTTTATCTTAACACTGGTTGGCGGAACGCAGAGCGCATTCGGCGCCGGGAACGATGCCCGCGTGAATTGCTGCAAACGATGCGTGGAGAAGAAGATGGTCCGGAGACGTTGGCTCCTTGGATTGGGGGTTGCGCTGTTTTCATTGCTGATGGGCATGGCGGCGCAACAGCCAGCGGGCAATTCGCGTCCGAGCGTGGGCGGTCCGCAGGCCAAGGTCACGAACCCGCATGGACCCCTGAACATTCCCTGCCAGAACTGTCATACCTATACGAGTTGGAAGCCGATCCGGGCCAATCCGGAGTTCAATCATGACAGCACGGGCTATCCGTTGCGCGGCATGCACCAGAAGGTCGGCTGCACCCAGTGCCATACCAGCATGATCTTCAAGAATGTCAGCACCAAATGCGCCGATTGCCACGCCGATATTCATCGCCGGCAGTTTGGCGCCAATTGTGAAAGCTGCCACACCGTTAAGGGCTGGAACGTTTCGCTGGATGCGATTCGCAACCACCAGAACCGCTTCCCGCTGGTTGGAGCGCATACGCTGGTGGAGTGCGACGAGTGCCACAAAGGCGCTGCCAGCGGGCAGTTCCAGGGCTTGTCGACGGCATGTTACTCCTGCCATCAGCAGGACTTCCTGACGCCCGTTATCAATCACGCTGCAGCCGGCTTCCCGACCACATGCGAGACATGCCACACCATGGATAGTTGGGTGGGCGCCAAGTTCGACCACCTGAAGTACACCGGTTACGCGCTGACCGGGATGCACGCTACTCTGGCCTGCACTGCCTGCCACATCAACAACGTGTTTACAGGAACGCCGGCGACCTGCTACGGGTGCCATAGCGCAGACTATATCGGCACGAACAATCCGCCTCACGTGCAGCTGGCCCTGCCGCAGGACTGCGGTACCTGCCACTCGACGATCAACTGGCTCAACGCCACCTTCGACCACACCCTTTACGCGCACTATCCGCTGACGGGAGCGCATGCCACGGTTGCCTGCGCGCAGTGCCACACGAACAACAACTACATGTCGACGCCGACGGCCTGTTATGCCTGCCACCAGGCGGATTTCACCGGGACCACAAATCCCAATCACGTCTCAGGCGGCTTCCCCACCGATTGCAGCTTGTGCCACACAACGGCAAACTGGACGACATCGATCTTCAATCACAACAACACCGCGTTCCCACTGACCGGCGCACACATTAACGTTCCCTGCGCCCAGTGCCACATTAACAATAACTACACGACGGTGCCTACGGATTGCTACTCCTGCCATACGGCGGATTACAACGGCACAAACAATCCGAATCACGTGTCGGCTGGATTCCCCACAACCTGCGCGACATGCCACAACACCTCGTCCTGGACGGCTGCGGCCTTCAACCACAACACAACTTCGTTCCCGCTGACGGGCGCGCACACAACTGTGCCTTGCACGAGCTGCCACACGAATAACAACTACACAACGCTGCCAACGGCTTGTTACGGCTGCCATCAGGCGGACTTTACCGGGACCACCAATCCGGCTCACGTGGCCGCCGGCTTCCCGACCGACTGCACCTTGTGCCATACGACATCGAACTGGACTTCGTCGACTTTCAATCATGCGTCGGTCTTCCCGCTGACCGGAGCCCACGCCACTTTGGCTTGCGCGCAGTGCCACACCAACAACAACTACACGACTCTGCCGACAAACTGTTACGGCTGCCATCAGGCGGACTTCACTGGAACGACGAATCCGAGCCACGTGGCTGTCGCCTTCCCAACCACGTGCGACACATGTCACACGACCACCGACTGGAACACCCTTGCCGCGTTCAATCACACGGTCTATGCCAATTGGGCGCTGACAGGCGCTCACGCGACCGTGGCTTGCGTGCAGTGCCACGCCAACAACAGCTACACGGCAACGCCGACCGCGTGTTACTCGTGCCATCAGGCAGACTTCACCGGGACGACGAATCCCGCTCACGTGGCGGCGGGTTTCCCGACCGACTGCACCATATGCCATTCGACGGCGAATTGGACTACTTCCACGTTCAATCACGCCACCACTTCGTTCCCGCTCACTGGCTTCCACGCCACCATGCAATGCGTGCAGTGCCACACCAGCGCCAGCACTTACAACGGGTCATTGCCCACTCTTTGCTACGGCTGCCACCAGGCGGATTGGAACGGCACTACCAATCCCAATCACGCCGCGGCGGGCTTCCCGACCACGTGCGACACCTGCCACACAACCACGGACTGGACCGGGGCGACGTTTAACCACAACAGCACGCCCTTCCCGCTGACCGGCGCGCATACTACGGTGGCCTGCAACCTGTGCCATGTGAACAACGTCTTTGCAGGGACTCCCACGGATTGCTACTCCTGCCACAAGGCGGATTACACCGGAACAACAAATCCGAATCACACCACAGCGGGCTGGCCTACGACCTGCACAACGTGCCACACAACAACCGCGTGGACACCGGCAACCTTGCCCACGAGCTATCACACCTTTTTCCCGATTAATCATGGCAATGCAAACGGCGTGTGCACAACTTGCCACACAAACTCCGCGGATTACTCGGTGTTCACGTGCACCAGTTGCCACGGCGGCAACAATGCTGCGAACTTCAATCACCCGAATGTCAACGGGTATGTGTACAACAGCGTGAACTGCTACGCCTGCCACAAGAACGGCAGCGGAGGATAGCCTCGATGCAACGCACTCTTTTGCCGCTGATTCTTCTTGCTCTTCCGATTTGCGCCGCGCAGGAGGCTACCGCCCCAACCGGAGCTGCACCTGCCGCAGCGGCGCCGACGCCGGCAACGCCAACTACCACAGCTCCCACGCGGACGCAATTCCAGGTGCGCTATATCAGCGGATCGGAGGTGTATATCGACGCCGGACGCGACGCGGGATTGGCGGAAGGCACAAAGCTGGTTCTGAAACAGGATCCCACCAAGCCGTCTACCGACAGTACGCAGGTTGCTCTTGAGCCCGGAGTGATCGCTAAGTTGACGGTGGTGTCGGTTGCCTCGACGTCGGCAGTCTGCGAAGTGGAAACAAAGGCGCGGGAGCTTGTCGTAGGAGATGTGATTTCGCTGCCAGACTCCGAGGTCGAGAAGCTGGTTGAGAAGAACACGATTGGCAATACGCGCAAGTACCCGATGGTTGTTACATTCAGCGAGGGCGACCCGCTCGACGAAGAGGTTCGCGACGCGATTCCGCACCCGCCGCTTCCCGAGGTCAACCAGATGCGCGGCAGGATCGGTTTCGATACGAGCATGATTCAGCAGCTTGGCCAGGGAAGCACAACGTCGAATGAGTTTGGAATGATCATCCGCGCCGATTTTACGCGGATGTTTGGGAGTCATTGGAATCTGATCGGTTACTGGCGCGGCAGTTTACAAACGGGCTCCAGTCCATCACAGCCGACGCTGCAGGACACAATCAATCGCACCTACCTGATGAGCTTGACCTACATTAACCCGCAGTCGCATTGGACAGCGGGCGTTGGGCGTCTCTATCTTCCCTGGGCCAGCAGCCTCGAGACGATCGATGGCGGCTATATGGGAAGGCAGTTCACATCGAAGACAGTGACGGGAATCTTTGCCGGTTCCACTCCGGATCCAACTTCGTGGAGTTATAACCCTAATGGAAAGATCGGCGGCTGGTTCTTCAACGTGCATGGAGGGAGTTACGAAAGCTTCCATTACTCGAGCACTTCCGGGGTAGGATTGAATCTTATTGGTTGGAGTGTCAATCGCCCCTTCCTTTTCACTGAGAATGACTTCTCTTTCAAGCGCTATCTTTCGATCTATCATTCAATGCAGGTTGACAGGCCCACCGCGAATCCAGGTATGCCGGCCGTTAATGTGGGCCTTGGCCAGAGCCTTCTTACGGTGCGCGTTCAGGTGCATCCGCGCGTTGCTCTTGACCTCACCGATACCTACTTCCGTGACGTTCCGACTTATGACCCTACGCTGGTGGGAACGGGGCTCCTGGATAAGTACCTTTTTCAAGGACTTAATGGCGGCGCCCGCATACAATTCCCAGAGCACATTACGGGCTACTTCAGCGTGGGAAGGAGCAACGATTCAAGCGACCCGAAGAGTTCCTTGAATACCCTTTATGGGTTGACGATGTCTAACATCTGGAAGACAGGTCTTGTGGCGGACGTGCGCTATTCGAAGTTCGACAGCGCATTTGCCGCGGGGACCTACCGTTCAGTCTCCATTTCCCGGGATCTCGGAGAGCGTTTAAGGCTGAATCTGCAGGGCGGAAGCTACGCGTATAACTCGACTCTGGCCGCCGATAGCAATTCGATTTTTGTCAATGCGATGTTCGATACAAATCTGGGCTCGCGGTACTTCCTTCAAAGCGAATTCACGGCGCAGCGCGGAGGCACCATGGCATACAACCAATGGACGACAACGCTCGGATTGAGATTTGACAACCGGGCTGCAAGGAGGAGAGCAGCAAATGCCAACCAACCATAAGTGGAACTGGTTATTGCCGGCGGTTATGCTGGCGCTTCCGACAGCTTTTGCAGCCGGCCAGTCGCCGCCCGCTTTGGACCCGGCCGACCTCGCGCAGCGGCAGGTTACAGCCTATCTTTCCAAGCTTGCGGACCTGCACTGCACTGAGTCGGTGACTCAGGAGAAATTCACAGGCAACGGCCACGTGGAGGCGGAAGAACGAGCCAAATACGACTATCTCATCATGATCAATGGCAGCGGGGACGACTTTCAGCTGAATGAGTCGAGAATTGAATCCTCCGCATCGCGTCACAAGGCGCTGCCCATGCTGGTCACCAACGGCTTCTCCACTGTGCTGCTGGTTTTTCACCCCTACTATCGAGACAGCTTTCAGTTCACCGCCGGCGCCGAGGAGGCGATCGATGGCAGGCGTGCAATTCCCATCCACTTTTCTCACATTCCGGGCCGCCGGAGCCCGGCGGCTCTTGCGCTGCGAGGTCGCGAATATCCTCTTGAACTCGAGGGCACTGCATGGCTCGACAAACAAACGGGCGACGTCGTGAAGATGGAGGCCGGGCTGCAGCATGACATGAGCGACGTTGGCTTGCGTTCGCTGAATATTCACGTCGAGTACAAGCCAACCAGTCTTGGAAAGAACTCGGCGAGCGTCACAGTGCCGACATTGGCCGTCGTCGATGTGACCACCCCGCGTCAACACTGGCGCAACACACATGTCTTCGACAGCTACAAGAGCTTCTCGACAGATGCCGAGCCTGATCCGAACGTGAAGATCATTGCTGACAATCCAGCCAGCGGAAGCGATCATACGTCGGCGATGGTTGCCCCAGACCCGAAGGAGAAGCCCTGACTATGTCGCTGCTTCAAGGCCCGGTTCCAGTCGCGGCCCGATCGCATAATTATAGGAAGGTCGCGACGAAGAGCAAGGATAGTGGTCATCGCGTCCGTGTGTGGATAGCGTGGCTGACATCATTTCTGCTGTTGGCGTCGATCACCGTCTATGGCGCAAACTACTATCTTCTTCCTCTTGACCAACGGCCATTCTCAGACAAGCACGAGTTGCTTAGACCGGGTGGCAGTATCGGCCTGAAGCTGGGAGTGCTGGGAACAGTGCTGTTTTTCATTATCTTTCTTTACGCGTTGCGCAAGGTTATCCCCTGGCTAGGCCGATGGGGCACCGCGAGGCACTGGATGGATTTCCATGTCGTTGCGGGCGTCACCGCGCCTGTCGTGATCGCCTTTCACGCTTCGTTCAAGTTTCAAGGGATCGCGGGTTTTGCCTTCTGGATTATGGTTGTGGTGGCGATCAGCGGCTTCATTGGACGCTACCTCTACGCGCAGATTCCGCGCTCGCTCACGGCCGCCGAACTGTCTCTCAACGAATTGCAACTGAACGAGCGTGAATTGGCAGACGCCCTGCTTGGTCAGTCGATCTACTCAGAAAAGCAACTGAATAGGGTACTGCATATGCCGCCCGCGGCGCATATCCGGAGCATTGGCCCACTGCTGGCCATCGGCGAAATGATTGCACTTGATGTGCGCCGGCCATTTCAAGTTGCCGGGTTGCGCCGCGCATCCTGCGGATTTGCCAAGAAGTTTTTCTCCGCTGGCGGCTTGCTTTCAAGCGGTAACTCTGAAGTCGAGCACGTCGTACGTTTGGTCCGCCAAAAGGCTTCTCTTTCCAAACGCGTTGTTTTTCTAGATCAGTCGCAGCGAGTGTTTCATCTTTGGCATGTGATCCATCGCCCATTCAGCTATGCGTTTGCCGTTCTTGCGATCGTTCACATTGTTGTTGTGATGGGGCTGGGCTTCCTGACCGTGGGGTTGCGATAGCAGATGGAGACAATTCTTACGTGGCTGATCGCCGGGGCGGTTCTGGGTTTCTTCTTCTTTCGCCATTGGCGCGCCCATCAGCGCAGCCAGGCAGAGGCGCGGGCCTCGGCTGAGAAGGGCGCACTCTTTTCCGACGGACCTAAGGCGCAGCATCCGAAGATCTCCGCCGACCAATGCATTGGTTGCGGGGCTTGTGTGTCGGTCTGCCCTGAGGGCGACGTGCTGGCCCTGGTAGGCGGCAAAGCAACCATTATCAACGGCCATAAATGCATTGGCCACGGGCTCTGTGCTGAGGAGTGTCCGGTGGGCGCCATCACCATGGTCATGGCCAAGCCCAGCTCGGGCGCGGATATCCCGGTCATCAGCGACGAGCATGAAACCAGCGTTGAGAATCTGTTTATCGCGGGAGAGCTGGGCGGGCTGGCTCTGATCAAGAATGCGGTCAACCAGGGCCGGGATAGCATGGACGTAATCGCGCAACGCATCGGCAGCAACGGAAATGGATTGCCTGTAGACCAGAATGTGCTGGATGTGGTGATTGTGGGTGCAGGGCCGGCGGGCATCAGCGCGTCTCTTCGGGCCTCGGAACACGGCCTTAAAGCTCTCACGCTGGAGCGTGAGGAGGTCGGCGGCACAGTTTCGAAGTATCCCCGGCAGAAGCTTGTGATGACTAGTCCAGTTGAGTTCCCGCTGCATGGGAAGTTCAGCAAGACGACACTCTCCAAGGAGGATCTGCTGAAGTTCTGGGAGAAAGTCATGCAGCGCACTGACCTGAATATCCACACAGGCGAGGGCGTGGAAGCAGTCAAGAAGGCAACGGACGGCCTGTTCAGCGTTCGCACTGCGCGCGAAGAGTATAAGTCTCGAGCCGTGGTGCTTGCCCTGGGACGGGCAGGCACCCCGCGCAAGCTCGGCGTCAAGGGCGAAGAGTTGCCTCATGTTCTTTACCGGCTCATCGAGGCCGACCACTATACCCACAAGAGCATCTTGATCGTCGGCGGAGGAGATAGCGCTGTCGAGGCAGCCATGGGTCTGGCGCATCAGGAAGGTAACAAAGTAACAATCTCTTACCGAAAAAGCGAATTCAGCCGGCTCAAAGATCGCAATGCAAAACGTATTGAAGAGCACATCAAGTCGGAGAAGCTAGACGTGCTCTTCAATTCTATGCCAACTGAGTTTCGCGTGGGCAGCGCACTGATCGAGTACGGCGGTGAAGTGCGCGAGCTGCCGAATGACTTTGTGTGGATCTTTGCCGGCGGAACGCCGCCTTCGGAGTTTCTCAAGGCCGCTGGCATCGCATTCGGATCGACCGAAGGAAGCAGTCAGGCGCGGATTCCCGAGGAAGTAATGAAGTAGGCAGTCAAAGAAATGAAAAGCACGTTAGCCTCGAAGGAGTTCGCCTACAATTGTTTGTCTGCGGCAGAGCGATTAGGGTTCTGAACGCAGAAGCAACCGCATAGAGATGATATTTCCTCTAAAACAAGGCCAAGAGGCAACATATTTGCTATGGATCAACCGGACTACGACGCAAAACAAGGAATGATTGATGAATATGAAATCGTGCAGGATCTTCCCCTATATCGCAGTACTGAGTCTCCTCTTATTCGCTGCTTTGGCGCAGGCTGCTTCTGTCGCGGGCATTGTAACCAATAAAACCACCGGTAAACCCTCGGCAGGCGACACGGTTACATTGATCGACGTTCAGGCCGGCATGGCCGACGCTGCTACAGCTACGACTGATGCGAAAGGGCATTATTCGCTTGAATCCACCGGCGGCGGCGGAGCCTTCCTGGTCAAGGTGACTCATCAGGGCGGGACCTATTTCATCGCCGCGCCCCAGGGCGGCGGGCCGGGCGACATCTCAGTCTACGATGTTGCGGCAAAGGTCGATGGCGTCGCCATCGACGCGGAGATGATCCTCGCCGAGGCCGCTGGAGGCATGATTCGTGTGCAGGAACGGTACTTAGTACGAAACACGAGCCTGCCTCCCCGAGCCCAATTTAGCAGCAATACCTTTGAGTTTGTCATACCGGCAGGCGCGCTGCTCGATGCCGCATCGGTGACCAGGCCCGGAGGCCTGCCAACTAACACCCGGCCAACCCCGTTGGGCGAAAAGGGGCACTATTCGATCAATATTCCTATTCAACCGAATCTAGGGGAAAAGGAAACTCTTTTCGAGGTTCAATATCACCTCTCCTACAGCGGGAAGATTACTTTTTCTCCACAACCCCAGATGCCTGCCGATAACCTGGTGATTTATGTTCCAAAGGGAATGACCTTTGGCGGCGCAAAGGGGACGGAGTTTCAGCCCACGGAACAGGACCCCAGGGTCCAGACCTACGTGGCAAAGAACATTCATCCAGGCCAAGCTGTGGAGTTCACCCTCTCAGGCGAGGGGCAGATGCCGCGCGATGGGCAGAACTCCGCGATGGGCCAGCAGATTCCGAGTGGAATGGGCGATGCTGCCGGTCCGTCAGAGACGGGAAACAGACCTGGAGGCGGCATTGGCAACCCGATCGACACTCCAGACCCGCTGAGCAAGTACAAATGGTGGATGTTGGGCGGGCTGGCGCTTTTGCTGGTGGCAGCTGCGGCCTACATGCTGCGCAAGCAAGGAGCGCCTGCGACGGGGGGCCTTCCGGCAACGTTGAGCGACACAGCCTTCGATAACCGGCCTTTCGCTATCGCTGCCGCACCGCCGGCATCTCCTGCGTCGAGTTACTCCGCGGCCCAGACGAGTTACTCCTCTTCGCCGGCAGGGAACAAGGCTGTATTAATGAATGTCTTGAAGGAAGAGCTATTTGCCATTGAGAGCGAGAAGCTCTCCGGCACCATCTCCCCAGCCGAATATGCCGAGGTGAAGGTTGGGCTGGAGGCCGTTTTGAAGAGGGCGCTGAAAGCCCGATAAGACAAGGCAATAACTCATTATATTCACATGAGTTATTGCCCTCCCCCCATCCTCATCGGCGAGGCCTGGATTTATTGGTCAGCCTCGTCACCCATCTGCGCCAAACGCCCGGCATCGCGGATCAGGACCGCTTCTCTTCGAGGTATCACAAAACCCTCGTCAGCCCATTTTGAGAGCAGGCGGCTGATGGTGAACAGAGTCGTGCCGGTCATCTGCGCGAGT
>Ga0181516_10000721_pt1 | contig 28116 bp, 23 predicted proteins | sample PEATcosm2014_Bin_25_FD_121104 | JGI IMG/M metagenome (GOLD analysis project Ga0181516, IMG submission 121104) | Peatland microbial communities from MTU Mesocosm Facility, Houghton, MI, USA - PEATcosm2014_Bin01_10_metaG | ecosystem: Environmental > Terrestrial > Soil > Wetlands > Peat | place... | reverse complement strand
CGTGGTTATGAATCCATGTCCGGGGTGGGTCTTTGATGGTGATCAGCTGTCTCGGCTACAGAGATGACGCTGCTTCCTGTTCGGCGCCGCCAACGGCACCGATTCGAAGCTGGAGATGGTCACCGAATCAACATTTCCGCGCCGATTCTGATCACGGCGGCATAAATGGCCAGTGCGTGCCATTGCACGAGGCATGTTCGAGGCTGAAGATGTGACTTCATGCTGCGCCCCGACAAAGGAGAGGCGGAGATCGCAGCAAGAGCTGTGCGCCGGAGAGTTGCTCGATAATATGCATGGTTCCACCACAGACGGGGCACTTGCATAGCGAATCAGTGGCGAGCGCAGCCGACGAGGGCGCGCTCTCTGGGTGTTGGGCTGAATGCGGGAGCAAGCGGAAACACAGTGGAAGAGGTTCGGCTCGTTGCCGATTGGCGACGAAGCCGAAGTTGCGTCAGCGACAGATGACGATCGACCTGAAATCGCGGCGTCCGGTCCGAAATGCCTCAACGTTTGCCTTGCAGACCAAATCAATGATTGTTCCCGTCGTTGGGCCATTGGCAAGAAAATGGGCGCCGTCAGCAGCGAGACTGCAAATCGCTGCCTCGGATAGCAGGTCAATGGTATCCACCCCGGAAACATCAACGAAGAGAATCTTCCCAGCGCGAAGGAGCTTGTATTCGTTCCATCGAACGATCAACTCACGGACGTTGTCCCCCACGACGTCGCCACACACAGTGAACGTCAGGTCCGCGCCTGTGTGATTTTCAAAGCCGATCTGCAACATTGCTCCTGTCTCTCCCGCACTGCCTCTTGCTACAGAACGCGTTTTCACATAGGAGGTCACTCAGCGATAGCGACTCCAATCTTCCAGGCAGCACAGAGCGGCTCAGCCTTCGCGGAAGGAGATGCCAAACCCGCCTTTCGGGTAGTGCCATTTCAGCGAGCCTGGGCTGGCCACCGCTCGGCAGGTGCCGCACTCGAGGCAGGCCGCGAAGAGGATGCCGATGGAGCCGTCCTCTTTCTCTGAGTAGACTTGCGCTGGACAGACCTTAACCAGCAATTTGCCAGTGCCTGTGTTTCGCGCAAGCTCTTGGTCGAGCTCAATGTGCGAATCCTCGTCAACGTTGTAGCTATTGCCCGCGAGGCGCTGGGTAACATCTCCAAATCCAATCATGTTAATCCTCCCTTAGAGCGCTCTGGCGGCCTTCAGTGCGTCACCGATGGTCGTGGTCAGCTTAAGGTTCGATCTCCCAAAAGCTCCTAATGCCGTCGCTGCGACGTGCTTCCTGGGCGTGGTGTCGAGGTTGTAAATGTCATGGAAGATATCAGCCAGCAGCAAGCCGTACTCTTTGTACATCCGTGACACGTCTAGGAAATCCGGCGCCTTAGCGTAAGTTTTCATGTCGGCGCCGACGAATGAGGCGTCGAGCTGGTATTTGTAGTCGTCCATTGCATGCTGGCTGTATTCGCCTCGTTCCAACGCACCGACGATAGTCTTGGCGGCAGCGATGCCCGAGCCAGCAGCCAGGTCCATGCCACGGATCGTTAGACCTGTGTTGAGCGTGAAGCCTGCGGCATCACCAATGATGATGAGGCCGGGGCGGGTGATGTCGTGAGAGGACATCTTGGGTCCATCCTCGATCGTGAGGTGGCAGCCGTACTCGAGCAACTCTCCGTCGCGCAACAGCGGCGCGATGGCGGGATGCTGCAGGAAGTGATCATGTACCTCGCTCGACTTGAGCCCCTTCGCCTCGAGGTCGTCCAGCCTCAGCACAACCCCGACGCTGACGGACTCCTTGTTGGTGTACAGGAAGCCGCCGCCCGCCACGGTTTGGGTGCAGTCGCCAACTACCGCGTAGGCTACTCCTTCGTTGCCTGTGACACCGAAGCGGTCCTCGATGACTTTCTGTGGCAACCCGATCACGCTCTTGACGCCGACAGCCAGATGTTTATTAGCCTCTTTGACCCGGATCCCGGCCTCCTGTGCGATGAAGGAGTTCACGCCGTCAGCGGCAACAACAACGTGCGCGTGGAGTTCATCCTGCCCTGCTTTAACACCAACCACCTGGTCGCCATCGAACAACAGACTATCGACGCGGACGGAAGGCATCACCATGACCCCGGCCGCCTCGCACTGCTCTGACAGCCACACATCCAGCTTCGCTCGCAACACTGTCACGGCGTTGACTGGTTCCGCCAGCCGCTGGTCCCAGTAGTCGATGTTGAAGTGTGACGTTGGGTTGAGGAAGCTCAGGACATTGCGAGTGATCTGACGCTCAATGGGAGCTTCCTTTACAAAATTGGGGAAGACTTGCTCCATCACACGGCAATAGAACACCCCGCCCGATAGGTTCTTCGAACCGGGCTGTTCGCCACGTTCGATGAGGACGACCTGTTTTCCTGCCTTCGCCAATTGGTAGGCGCACACCGTGCCGGCCACTCCACCACCGATCACGATGACATCAAAATCGACTTCAGCTACAACATCCTGAGCCATCAGATACCTCTTCTCAAATCTTCTGACATTGCGGTCACTTGCCGAGAGCTGCCTGCAGGGCAGGAACTACCTCGTACAGGTCCCCGACTATGCCGTAATCGGCTGACTTGAAGATCGAAGCCTCCGGATTGTTATTGATTCCTACGACGACCTTGGCGTCCCGTACGCCTTCCATGTGCTGGGGAGCTCCCTGGATGCCAATTGCAATGTAGAGCCGGGGGGAGATGTGCTGTCCGGAGCGGCCCACATAGCGCTCCTTTTCCACCCAGCCGAGGTCATCGGCAACCGGCATGCTGCAGCCGATCTCTGCGCCGAGTGCGTTCGCGAGGCTCTGGACGATAGCTAAGTCGTCTTTCTTTTTTAGACCGCGCCCGACTGATACGACCACAGATGCCTTCGTAATGCCAGCGCCGGCGCCTGCAATTGGTTGCGTCTTTTCAATCTTCATGTCGGCAGTGCCGTTGGCGGCGAGCTGCTCGACGGGAGCTGTCGCGGATCCTGCCGCATCGACGTCATCACCTGCGTAAAAGGTGACCACAGGACCTGCTGTCTCGATGGTTTCGATCACTTTGCCGCCCAGATCTGCGCGGTCAACAACGATCTTGTCGCCATTGACTGACAGTCTCAAGCCGCCCGGGATCACGGCAGCGCCGAGTTGGGCTGCGGCAGCACCTGCAAAGACGCGTCCTTCGGCGGTACCGCTGGTCACGACTGCCGTGGGCGCAGCGGTAGCGACCAACTGGGCGACGAAACCGGCATACGCCTCAACCGGGATCTCCTGGTTTGCCTCGATCCACTTCACCTCATCTGGTCCGGCTGCGGCAGTTACGTTAGCCAGCGTACGAGTTCCGATGACGGCTGCGGTTACCTTTCCACCTAATCCCCTGGCGGCAGCCACGAGGGCAGTCACCTGCTTCTCTTCTGTCACTATGATCAAAGCGTCGCTCATTTGGCTGGTCCTCTCTCGTTAACAATCTGGATGTTCGGGATCATAGGACCCCTTGGTCGCGCAGGGCAGCGACGAGTTGCTCGGCCGCCAAGGCAGGATCTCCGTCGAAGATACGGGCGGCAGTAACCTCGGGCAGCCTGGTGCCCTTACATGCCACCTTGTCTGCACGGTTTACGCCGATGGTATCTAAGGTCAGCTTTGTGATCGGACGCTTACGGGCCGCCAATTGCTCCTTCATTCCAGGTGCGGCCTTCTCGGCGGACGCTGCGCTGACCGCGACGACGACCGGAGCTGCGATGCTGATGGTCTGCTCGTTCTTGCCTTGCTTACGGACAATCTGCACCCGACCGTTCGCTGTGCTTGCGCTGCTGACGTGGGCGATGGCCGGCCAGCCTAGCAACCCGGCGAGCGCAACCGGTACACCGGAGTACTCCTCTGAGTCACCGATCACGACAGCATCGACGCTGCCGATCTGCTGCACGGCGGCGGCAATAATGGCCGCAGTTGATGCGTTATCGGTGAGATTGGGTGCGTCAAAGACCGAAGTGGCCTGCAGCACTCCACGCGCAAGGGCCCAACTCGCATCGCCGTCACCGATAGTTAAACCGATAAGCTCGCTACCTTCAGCGATAGCCTTGGCCGCATCGAGCGCCGCGAAGTCGTCCTCGCCGGCAGTCATTTTGGCATTGCGCCAGTCGACTGAGCCATCACTCCTGACAGCGGCATCCTCTGCATTCCTCGCCCATTTGTAAACAATTACTGTTCTCATCTTCTGCCTGCCTTTTCCCGAGTCATGAATGGAATTAATGGCCGGACGACACATCCTCGCCGTCCGGCCTAACTGACCTGCAGGATTAGAGCGCGCCTGCCTTGACCTTCTCGGCGACGTCGTCGGCTGAGAGCCAACCTGACGTCAGCGCGAAGCCGTTGGCCGCACCTGGAATCGTCAGTTGGTAACTTTCACCGAACAGTCCGCCCGCGTCACAACCCACGCAATACAATCCGGGAATTGCATCACCATTGGCGTCAACGGCCTGCATGCGGTCATTGATCTTCATTGCGCCCATGCTGATCATGATTCCGGTTTCCATTTTGATTGCGTAGAACGGTCCCTTTACGCAGGGATGCAGGTATTTGGGGTCCTTGCGATATTTCTTGTCTTCGCCCGCCTTGGCGTAGCCGTTGTACTCATCGACTTCGGCGCGCAGTACCTCGGGTTTAACGCCGATCTTGCCGGCCAGTTCCTCGACGGTCTCGCCCTTGTAAACGTTGGTTCGCTTTTCGTCGACGGCATCAGCTTCGAGCTCGCCCGGCAGGTTAATGAGCTTCTCGTAGTTGTGGACATATATCCCCAGACCCACTTCGTTGCCTTTGTTGACCAACTTGTCGATGTGGTTCTGGTCAAGGATGCACCAGTACATCGAGTCCGGCAGGCCCGCCATGAGGTCGCCGATATGGCCGAAATTCAGACCTACGATCTCGTCGGTGAAGCGCTGGCCGTGCTTGTTGACCCAAAGGTACGGCTGCATGCCAGCGTTATTGACGTGGCTGGTAATGGTCTTGTCACGCATCACCGCGAAGAGTAGGAGGCAGCCGATATTGGAGTTCTCGACAGCACCAATCTCTTTCATCATGTTGATGCCGTCGCCGGTATTGCCGGGGCCGCCCACATTGATCAGGCGCTCACCGATCTTGAACTTAAAGTACTTGTTGATCATCGCGGGGCTGGCGGCGAAGCCGCCGGTGCCGACTACAACAGCTTTTGCGCCGAGCTTAACCACCTGTCCATCTGCGTCTTTGGCAATTACGCCCTTGATCTTGCCGTCGTCGCCGCGAAGAATTTTGGTGGCGGAGGTTGACAGGAAAAGGTCGACCCCACGGCGTCGTGCGTCGGCCTCGAGAAGCTCGATCACTCTTGCTACCTCGCCTTCGGGAAGATGCCAGGTGACGAGTTCGCCGGGCTGGTCGGGAGCGCAAATTTCGACGCCCTCGTAGACGGCACCCACTTCATCGCGCATCTTCTTAATGGTGGTGGCGGCGTTCTCGACAAAACGGCTGACTACTCCCGCATCGCAGCGCCAGTGTGAATAGTTGAGGAACGCTGCGTACGCCTCAGCCTTGGTGACCTTGATGCCTCGCTTCTCCTGCTCGTCGGACTCGAAAGCAGCATGTCCCTCCGCGAATGCAGAGCTGCCGCCAGTTTTGTTTTCCTTTTCAAGCAGGGCGCAGGTCAGACCGTCTTTGGCCGCCTGTACCGCTGCCGACAGGCCCGATCCGCCCCCGCCTATCACGACGACGTCATATTGTGCGTCAAATTTCTCAGTCATTTTGGCCTTCTCCTAATGTTTGTATGAATACGTTGCTCTTCATCTCAGAGTTCTCGATCAGATCCCCTTCTTGTTTGCCGGCGTCGGAACAGGGACGATGATCGTCCGGCGACAAGGAGTCGCGCTTGGATGTATGCCGCGAAACAAATTCAGAGGCACTACATGCAATGAGCTGAATGGATTGTATGGCAGGAATCTATCTTGCAATTCATATAAGTTCAAGAGACTATTCTTAATTATTTACGCAATAATGCTCCATGCGGTTCCGGACGTCTTCGATGCAAGTGGAATGCCCCAAAACCCAGGTACCAAAAGACAGATTCCTCCTGCCTGAGGAGGTAGGGGGCGAGCGATGGGAGAAGACGGACTGCGAGGCTGCCGATTGGTCGACACTAGCCTTCCGGAGAGAATCGCGAGTGAGAGGTCTACTGCGATGCGCCGGCTGGGCGCCAACGGCTCAGGCTTTGAAGCGTTGAGGGAACCCCCAGACGGTGGTATCTGGACTCTGCCTGTCTCGACTGTGAGCAACCCGAAATTAGACGCGGCCGCTCCGATTCTTGGACTTAGCCAACGCCACGAAATTCTTTGTGGCCGCGTCCTTGTTTGACTTCTGCCATAGAACTTGGGGATTGAGGCGAATGGAGGGAGTGATCACCCGTCTAAAGACGACCTCTGAATGCAGAATCTGGGTAAATTGTGGAACCAGGCAAACCCCAAGTCCGGCGGCCACAAGCGCTACCCCTGAAACCGCGCTATCAGCCCAATACTCTTGCCTTGGGTGAACGCCAGCCTCGGCCAGAGCGCGCGCAAACTTTTCGTACACGCTCCATGTCGTGTTTTGAGTCGGGAAGATGAACGACTCATCTGCCAAGAGACTCATTGGAATGGATCCCTTTTCTTGAGCCAACCGGTGCTCATGATGAAGTGCCACAACCACATTCACTGCAGGCAGATCCAGGATGTCAAAGCTCGCATTCGGAACACACTCTTCGCTGCAAGCGATATCAAGGGTGCCGTCCAGCAACTTATCGTAGAGCTCCGCGACCTTACATTCGCGTGTGACGACCCGGACATCGGGATAACGCGCGCGAAACTTCTGAACCACATGGCGAAACGGACCGAAAATCGCTGTTTCTGTAAATCCGATGGTGATGGAGCCGCTCTCTCCCACGGACGCTCTTAGCGCGCTGCGTTGCAAACTGTCGAACTTCCGCAGAAGTTGTGCAGCTTCTTCATAAAACACCCGGCCCGCACTCGTTAGCTCTACCTTTCGCGTGGTTCGAGCGAATAACGGAGCGCCAATCTCGTCTTCCAATTGTTTGATGTTTTGACTGAGTGCGGGTTGCGCAATGTGAATCCGCTTTGCTGCGCGGTGGAATTGCCTCTCGTCGGCTACTGCGAGCATGTATCTCAAATGCCTGATTTCCATCGAACAACCTCTCTCTTCACAAAGCGTCCAGTGCCTGAGATTATTGCAATCGCAATGCACAATGGCAACCCCAATACCTTATTGACTTGAATAGTGAAGCTTCGATCTAACAAAATAAAACGAGACGTGGCCTCGTCGATTGATAAGCGCATCGCATGAATCGCACCGAAAAATACTATTGAATACAAATAGCAAAAGGAAGGTAGAGTGATAGCGCTACCAACAGGACAGGAAGTCCGCTCAGGTGCGCTTTGCAGGATTGGCGGGCAGCCCTGGCTGCGTTCCCTGGTGACTGATTCGGCAGTAGTAGCTCATACGATGGAGGAATAATATGAACTTTAGGAAAGTGTTGGTTTGTCTCTTTTGCGTACTGATTCTCGCCCCGGCTGCATTTTCGAAAGAGGGAAGCGACCAGTATCCGAACGGCGCCGAGAGTTGGGGAACGGGAATGCTTCCCCCACCTGGCACATTCGCATATCTCAACTATTTTGTTCTCTATAATGGGGAACTGAAGGACGGTTCAGGAAACAAGGTCAACCTTGGGGGAAGCACTCCTACTGCCTGGGCGGTTGCCAACGCTTTTCGGCCTGTATACATGTCAAACGTTAAGCTCTTCGGTGGCAACATGGGCTGGTACGCCGTCGTTCCCGTCGTTGATCAACAAATAAAGCTTGGCGCCACGGAAAGCAACTCTGGTATTGGAGACATCACGGTCCAGCCGTTCTTCCTAGCCTGGCACAGAAAAAACATACATTGGGCAGCTGTGGTCGACCTAAACCTCCCGACAGGGTATTACAACAGCAGCGACCCCCGAACGAGCATCGGAGCCGGATACTTCGCGGTGGAACCGGCAGTAGCGATCACATTTCTTCCAAAGTCCGGCTGGGAAGCCAGTACGAAGGTCATGTATGACTTCAACCGGACCAACCATTCGAACCAATACAAGTCTGGCCAGGACTTCCATTTTGATTACGTAGTTGGAAAGCACATTGGGCCGGCAACCATTGGCGCGAGTGGCTACTATTACAAGCAGACCACGAATGACACAGTCAACGGTCAGGTTTTGGCAGCAGCGCCGGGTCTCTACAGTGAAGGACGTAAGGGACAAGTATTCGCGATCGGCCCGAACATCGGAATCACGAACAGCCGCTACATGCAACTGATGGTCAGCTACACGCGGGAGATGGCAGTGCGGAACCGCTTTGGCGGCGATAAACTGATGGTGAAACTGATCATCCCGACGAGACTCGGTCTTTTTCCTCGAATGAAGAAGCAGTAGCGGCCTCCTCGGTGAAGAACGCACGTCCGAGTGAGTAATCGGATTTTCAAGCGAAAAAGGAAAAAGGAGGGGTGTCGTGATAACGACCTCGAAAGCCTTGCAAGAGTTGAGAGAAGCCGCCCAAACACTAGTTAATCCAGCACTTCAGGAATGGAAGAAACAGGGCGGCAAAGTGGTCGGTTATTTCTACGACTACATACCTGAGGAGTTGTTGACCGCGGCGGGAATACTCCCGTTCCGCATGAGAGCAACGGGTAGCACTGGAACCGAATTCGCAGACGCCTACTTTACCGGAATCAACTGTACCTATGTACGAAACTGCTTCGATTTAGCGCTACGCGGGGAATTGAAGTTCCTGGATGGCATCATTGTCCACAACTTCTGCGACCACATTCGGCGTATTTACGACAATTGGATCGTTGCAGTGAAGAGCCCCTTCGAGCATTTCCTTGTGCTACCGAAGAAGCGTGGAGATGAACAGGTCGAGTTGTACCGCACTGAGCTCCAAGGCCTAAAGAAGCACTTGGAAGAGCATTTTCACGTCGAGATCACCGATGCTCGCCTACGCGACGCGATCAAGCTCCACAATGAGACGCGGCGGCTGCAGAGAGAGATCTACCAGTTGAGGAAAAGTGATTGTCCAGCACTGACTGGGGCAGACACGCTAGCCATCATGGTGGGAGGCACGGCGATGCCACGGGCCCACTATAACCAGCTACTGAAGGAGGTACTGGCGGCACTGAAGAGTTCGGCGCCTAACTCGACGCCGCGAGCGAGACTAATGCTCGTGGCCGGCGGAGCGCTTGATGATCCCCGCTACGTCGAAGCCATTGAGAGCCAAGGCGGAGTTGTCGTAGCAGACTCTATGAGCTTTGGAACTCGGGCGATTTGGAACGATGTTTCCGAGACTGGTGATCCACTCACTGCCCTCGCAAGATACGAAGTGATCGAGCGCCCTGCGTGCGTTCGCTTCTGCATGACAAGCCCCGAGAGGAACACGTTCATCAAGGGGATGGTAAAGGAATTCCAAGCGGATGGAGTCATCACTGTGCTGACGTCGTTCTGCGACCAATGGGACTTCGAGCAGATCAACGTGGCGAGGTACTTAGAAAGTGAGCACGTTCCGCATCTCGAGTTGGAGAGCGAGTACATTCTGGGCAGTGTCGGCCAGTTGAAGACTCGTGTTCAGGCATTCATGGAAACTCTCAAATAGATTGGAGGTTAGCGATGACTTTAGCGACCAAAAGAGGATTGCCACGTTTCTATGAGTACCGTGAGCGCGTACGCGCCATCATAGGCATGATCGAACAATCACCAGCTCCGAATCCGGTACAACTTGGATTGCTTCGTCTCTTGCAGGCGAATGACGAGAGGATCATCGACGCTGCGGAGAACGATAAGCCCCTTGTGTCGATCTGGTATGGAAATGCACCGGAGATCTTTGCGGCCATGGATATCGTGGCCTTCTGCCCGTTCGACAACCTCAAGGTTCACTTGCCATTGACCGAGTGGCGTGACCTGGAGGCTGCCGACAAGCACCCCTTGCCCGCTGATGTTTGCTCACTGATTCGGATGTCAGCATACGCCGTGGAGGCTGGGCTCTTACCTACGCCGACAGCCATGGTAGCGATGACCACGCCATGTGACGCGCAGCCTGCGTTGCATGAAATGTGGAAGAACGTAGATGAGTGGCGCGATGTTCCGACCTTTGTGTTGGATCCCAGCTATTCGACGAGCGCATCGGACTTCAGCTACTTTGCCGGCGAACTGAAACGCATGATCCAGTTCTTGGAGCAGCAGACCGGAAAGAAGATGGACCTGAGCAGACTTCGCCAAGTGATAGAGGAATCGAACCTGCAATACGAAATCATGGCTGAGTTGAATGAATGCCGACGCGCAAAACCCTGTCCGTATCCTTCGTTCATGCCATCCGAGGTGACCTGGGGCATCACTCAGCACTTGCGGAGTGGAGATACAGAGGGCACGACAGTTCTGAGGATGCTGCAGGGGTTCGGCGAGCAGCAGGTTAAGGCAAAGCAGGGCGCCGTGCCGAAGGAGAATATCCGTATTCTCTGGGCTGATCTCGTGCCGGTGTACTACGAGGAATTTGGGGCCTGGTTAGCGGAGAAGTGGGGAGCAGTCGTCGTTCAGGACTTCCAGGGCGATTCCCCGTACGAACCCATTGATACCTCGACCGAGGAGAGCATGTTGCTTGGTCTTGCCAAACGCTCGTTGCATGAAAGCCCTATGATTCGGCAGGCACGCGGTTACGCCGACGTCATGGTCAGCGACATAACACGCATCGTCAAAGACTACAAGATAGATTGCGTGTTCTTCCCTGGCCACATGGGCCACAAGGACCAGTCGGCATCTGTCCACATTATTAAGGAGACCTGCCGCAGTCTAAAGGTCCCACTGTTCGCCTTCACGAGCAGCAATTTTGATCCAAGGTACACCCCGATGGATGTGCTGAAGACCAAGGTATCTGAATTCTTCGAGGCGACGGGACTTGTATAAGTTTCTGAATACGCGTTGAGCGTTTTAGGGACTGAAGAATAGTTAAAAGGTGGCAAGGTAGTGATCGGTGCTTGTGAACTGTGCACTACCTTGCCACATGCATAACTGGGTCAAAGAGGGACAATGATTGTTGCAGGATGTGACCTCGGCTCGGCAACGGGCAAAGTCGTAATCATGGATGATGACAAGGTCCTCTCGCAGTCTGTAGTGCCGGCCAATTTTTCGCCGGAGATGACCGCCAGGGAGGCCATGACGGAGGCGCTTGCGCTTGCCGGCATTTCCTCCATGGAAGAGATCAAGTACATGGTGGGTACCGGCTACGGTCGGGCGGATGTTCATTTCGTCGATGAAAACCTATCGGAAATCAGCTGCCACGCCTATGGCGTGCATTGGTTGAATCCCAGCGCCAGAACTGTGATCGATGTTGGCGGCCAGGACTGCAAGGTCATCTCCATTGGCGAGAGTGGAAAGGTTCTCGACTTCGCCATGAACGACAAGTGTGCCGCAGGAACGGGCAAATTCTTTGAGGCAATGGCCCGAGCGCTTCGCTGCAAGCTGGAGGAGTTGGCAACCCTCGCCTGCCAGTCCAACACTCCCGCAGCAATCACCAGGCAATGCAGTGTATTCGCGGAGTCAGAAGTGGTGACCCTGCTCAACTCCGGAACCAATCGGGCAGACATCGCGGCTGGGATTCACATATCAATCGCCGGCAGATTGCATTCGATGTTGAACCGGGTTGGCATTATCCCAGAAATCGCTTTTACCGGCGGTTGTGCGAAGAACGAAGCGCTGCGCCAAGCGCTAACAAAGAAGATTGGGCTATCGCTGACGCCGCTGCGGATGGATCCTCAACTTGCCGGGGCTTTAGGGGCTGCCCTGCTTGCTCGGCAGCGTGCTGGGAAGGCGCCCGAGAATGTTAGGCGAAAAATGAACGCCTCCGGTTCTCCCCAACCCTCGGAGGGTCCATCACCATGCGAATGTCAGACGCTGCCCCGCGTATGAGCTGTCCTGGGGCCAGGAAGTTGAGTCATGTCGCCATTTGACGCATACATAGAACAGATCTCGAAATATATTCAGAACCGGCATAATGATGGCGCGCAGGTGAGAGTGCTGCGCAGTCCCTCTGATCCGACGCCCATTGATATGACACCCATTCGGGTCGGCCCGGGAGCCAGCTCCGGGATTGTGCTGAAATCAGATACTTTCGTTGAACTTGGAAGCCCTTCAGCAGGATCCTGCTCCTTGGTTCTCTATTCGAACTCTTCCTCTCTCGTCAAAGATGGACAGATCAGTCTGATCGGACCTGATATAAACGAGTCCCCATCCGCAAGCCTGCCATTTGGGCAGGTGATCACTGTGCAAGGGGAGAATCTGAATGAGCGTGAATATCAGCTGCTCCTTCCGAATCTATACGTGGCTGACCGAATTGAAGGCTACATGGTTAAGACCACTTCTGAACGAATCTGGAGCAGGGTTAGCCGAGAGGTCGCAGAGAAAGGCTTTAGCTTTGGCGTGTTAGGCCACGCGTTAATGAACCTGATTAAGTCAGAGAGTCCCGAGATCCAAGCTGTAGAGATACTCTTCGTCACTTCGGCAAAAGAAGACCTCCAGCCATTGATCGCCATAGGCGAGCAGGTGGAGAAGATCTCTCGCGAGATGCGGGGACGAGTCTGGCAAGAAAAGGGCGTTGACATATTTGATTGCGAACTGGGTGGTCACTGCGGATCCTGCAGCGACAAATCAGCATGCAATGACGTGAAGAAGATGCTCGTTACTCGGCGAACCCTGTCGAATAGAGCCAATTTATAAAGGTTGTTGGAAGGTGGAGAGTCGAGTGACGCAATCAAGTCTAAAGCAGAGGATCATTGCAGTCTGTGGCAAAGGTGGAGTAGGCAAGACAGCATTCACCGCAATGCTCACAAGAGCACTGGCTGAGAGTGGGCGAGCTGGTAAACTTCTCTTGATCGACGCGGACCCTGCACTAGGGCTACCGGGTACCGTGGGCATTACTGTCGAGCGGACCATTGGGCAAGTACGCGAGGCTATCATTCAGACTGCCAAGGGGGGCGACGCTCGCGCCAAGCAGGAAGTCGCTGGCATGGTGGACTACATGGTGCAAGAGGCCCTAGCTGAGACCGGGACTGTCGCCCTGCTCGCCATGGGACGAACTGAAACGATGGGCTGTTTTTGTCCGGTGAACAATCTGTTGCGTGACGCAATCGATATTCTTTCCAAGCAATTCGACACCATCGTGATTGACGGCGAAGCCGGATTGGAGCAGATCAACCGACAGGTTATGCGCCGCGTCGATACGTTGCTCGTTCTGAGTGACTCCTCATCTCGAGGGCTACAGACGGCATCTGTGCTCAAGAACATGGTGGAGGTTGAAAAGATCGTGCAATGCGAGCGCACCGGCCTCATTGTCAACCGGGTACAGGGGAATGAGGACGCGTTGATAGCGGCTGCCGCACGGATAGGCATTGAGCTTGCAGGGCTGATCCCTCAGGATCCAAACATCACGAGTTTTGACGCGATCGGCAGAGCCCTGATGGAATTACCGTCCGACTCTCCCGCTCTATCCGCTGTCCGTGGAATAGTTGACGGATACGTGCTGACCTAACGTTCAACAGATACGGTGAACTCGGCCAGTTTGGGCCGGTATGGGATATGTGCCAGCAGGCGGGATCGGTAAAGGGAACGACGATTTCCTCTTCGAAACGCGGTCCCGAAGAAGTTAGGAGCTGCGTTGGCGCTCGCATCAGATTTCAGGTGGGTGACGGCCAACCGTACAGAGCCTGTTGTCGGATCATGTTGAGGTGGCACGGAGGCCACCCGATTGAAGCAGAATTCGCGCTTTAAGGCCAACGGAAGGCTAGGAGTCGAATGCAACCTGACTTGCTCCGACGACCTCCGAGGGCACACTAGTTACCTTTTATGAAATGGTACACAGCTTGGTACACAGCAAGCCCGTCTTCGACCGTCTTACAGTGACTTATACAGTTTGGTCGTGAGTGAGTTCGGCCCCGAGTTCGCGAAGGCTTTTGCCAAGCAGAAAGAAATGCCGGGTTGGGAGTTTCTCCAGGGCGCGACGCTTTACTCGACGGGACATTCCCTCGGCGGCGGCCTGGCAGAAGAGTTTGCGTATTCTCTGCCAGCCAACTATCCCGGCGTGCCGCGCGTTACCAAGGTCTATGCATTTGCCCCCTCACCTGTAACAGGCTTCATGAGTGTGAAGATGACCACACGGAAGGAGAACAAGAAGGGGCTTAAGATCGATAGAATCTACGAAAGGGGAGAAGTCCTAGCCATTCTGCGCTCGCTCACAAGTACCATTCACAAGCCGCCGGCCGTTAACCCCGAGGTGAGACAACTACGATACAACTTGTTCGGCAATGATCGATGTGGACTGACCAACTCGATTGCTGGCCATTCCATCCAGGATCTTGCGTTGGGCTTAAAACAGGCCTCGGGGCCATTGGCTGGAGCAGTTTCGAAGCAATGATATGGAATGCGAAAGGCCACTGGTCCTGCTCTGGTTTGTGCGCCGAAACACAGCTAGGCCGAATTTAGAGGAAATTTCCAGCCCGTATTCCAGCCCGTAGTCGGGCCGTCTTATACGTATTTAGAAGAGCTTGGCGGTTCAGGCAGGTAGTTGCTCTAAGTAGAGGTACCCGAACGGTTGACACGGTCCAGAGCTGAATTTTGTATGTTGCTGACTAACAATCGTTTAACGTCTATTTCCGCAATTCTTCAGCCCGCATTCTAGCCCGTAGTTTTGGGCAAAGGATAGCGGTCTAAGAAGGAACAGTAGCGGTCTCGGTGTTACCACTTGGAATACCTGACACCTGGCTCGCCAACATCCCGAACCTCGACGGTTGGCTCCGCGCAAAGGCATCACGCGCCAGCGGGCCAGTTGCGGAGCGAGTGCGGGCTGATCTATTCCTGAGCGGGGGTTCCGTCTTCCGGGGCGGCGTCCGGTTCCTGACTGGGGGATTCCGGCCTGTCTTTCTCACGATGCGAGCAGGGTTAATCTCCCACAGGATGCAATAGAGTTCAGCCTACTCTCAGGGTGTTATTTTCGTGGTAACTGCCGGTTAGCCGACTATTCACCCAGAATCGCAACTTCCCGGATGCCGGTCTGGGGGGAGTTGGAAGATGACGCAGCGTACGCTCCCGGCGTGTTTTGCTAACAATCACGGCGCACTAAATCGCCATGCATTCCCGGTACGGACTGGTTATGGGTGGCCCTACATGGACAGTTTTGCGTTGCCTGGCCGTGTTTTGTGGGCTAACCTGCTGGAGTAAGAAGTTTGCTAACTTATTGCCGCCATTGGCGCAGTAATAACAAGCTGAGCGTGTGCCATGCCCCCCCTCCGCACCGATCAGCAAATCGGCTGTCAAGTCTGTTGTTTTAGCCGAGCTGAGGCCTCCCCCTCTGCGATCGGCATTGCTTATCTCGAGGTGCGCCATGCCCTTTTTAAAACTCATAGCAGGTACTCGTCTGCAACTTCTTCTTCGTGCCGTCTGCATCGTTCTTTTCATCGCACATGTTCTCGGCTCTGTCGCCGCGGCACATGCCCAGACCGCACCGCAGTTGAGAACAAGGTCAGCCGAGGTGTTAGCGAATCTGGCCGACGAAAAGTATGTTCCGGGAGAAGTGTTGGTGCGCTTCAAGCCCACCAGTACGCATATCAGCCGCAATGCCCTGCATAGTGCGCTGAAGGCGAATGTTGTGCGCAGCTTTCAATCAGTGGAGAACCTGCAACTGGTTCAGATACCAACCGGAGCGTCTCTGCGCGAGACCGTGCAGCACTACCGAGCCGACAGCAGCGTGCTTTACGCTGAGCCCAACTATCGAGTGAAGGCGTTGGGCGCGCCGAGCGACCCGCTCTTTCCGCAACAATGGCATCTCAACAACACGGCACGACTGGGCGGCAGCGTGAGCGGGGCAGACATTCGCGCCCTCCAGGCTTGGCAATTGACGTCGGGCAGTAAGCAAGTCGCAGTTGTGACGATCGACACGGGAGTCGACTACACGCACCCCGACCTGATGGCCAATGTCAGTTCGACTGGCTTGAACGTTTTGACCAATACCAGTGACCCCATGGATGACAACGGACATGGAACGCACGTGGCCGGCATCATCGGTGCGGTGGGCAACAACGGCGTAGGTGTGAGCGGCGTGAGTTGGAGTGTGCAAATCTACTCCTGCAAGTTTCTGGACCAGTATGGAAATGGCACCGTGGCGGGTGCGGTGAGCTGCCTGGAATACGCGCAGCAACTACGCAACAGCGGCGTGAACGTAGTGGCCACCAGCAATAGCTGGGGTGGCACGGACATGTCGCAGGCCCTTGCTGACGCCATCCAGGCGCAGATGCAGGCGAACATCCTGTTCATTGCGGCCGCCGGCAATGACTTCAGCGATAACGACGTCATCCCCGTGTATCCGGCGAACATCGGACTGCCGAACATGATTGTGGTGGCCGCCACCACGGACAGCGATCGGCTGGCGCTGTTCTCCAACACAGGACGGCACACGGTACACATTGCAGCGCCGGGACAGGAAATTCTCAGCACATATCCTGGTGCCTCATACGCCACAGATACCGGGACATCCATGGCCACGCCCATGGTCACGGGCGTAGCCGTTCTAGTGGCTGCCGCAAATCCCAGCTACCAGTGGATGGACATCAAGAATGCCATCCTGAGCGGAGGCGATGCGCTACCCGACCTTCAGAACACGATAACGGGGAACCGCCTGAACGCCTATGGCGCGCTGAGCTGCACCAACGCGCCGCTGTTTCGTCGGCTCAACCCGATCAACCTGAACAATGCAGGCACGACCGGCACCCCCATCACCTTCAGCTACCTGAATATCAACTGCCATCAACCGGCAGGAAGCGCCACGCTACAGGTGCAGGTCTCCGACGGCTCGATGGTGGAGTTAACCGATGACGGCACGGGTGCAGATCTGGCGGCGGGCGATGGCATTTTCACCGGCAGTTGGACTCCGCAGCACACAGGAAGCTACACGGTGACATTGCCGGAAGGCGAGACGGCTACTGTTCAGGCGCTTCTGCCCTATCACGCCGCACAGGTGCAGTACGACTATCGCCAGATCACGGGGACGTCGCTGAACCTGAGCGATGACTCGGTAACCAGCATCACTTCGCCATTTCCCATCACCTTCGGCGGAGGCAGTTTCAGTACAATTTACGTGGCCAGCGATGGCACTCTCAGTTTCACTGATCCCTTTGAGTCGTTTTACAACACGTTCCTGCCGACCGGTGTTACAGATGCTGATCCGGCATGGAACAGCCCAACGGTGACGCTGCTGGCACCTTACTGGGATGACCTCTACCCGGTTCCGAACAGCACACAGAACGTGTACTGGGCCGTTACCGGAACGGCGCCGAACCGTGAGCTGGTAGTGGAATGGCGCAACGTTCGTTTCTTCGACTGCCACTCCGACCCCTCGAAGACGGTGACCTTCCAGGTGGTGCTCAGTGAGGCCGACAGCAGCGTACTTTACCAGTATCAAAATCTGCAGTCCGGTTGCCAGTTGCCTTACAACAATCATGATAACGGCGGCTCCGCCACGATTGGATTGCAAATTGCTCCAACGGTGGGCTATGACTGGAACATGGGGCCTAATGCGTCGTATCCGGGGTTGGTGCCCAGTAATTCTGCAATCCGCTGGCAGCTCGCGAGCATTCCGTTCCCGAACAGCCCTGTGCCGGCCATCACTTCGGTTTCGCCCAACCAGGTGCCAATTAGCAGCGACAGCACCGTCACCGTGACCGGGACGAATTTTGTGCCGGGTTCCCAGGTCTACTTCGGGCTGTCGCTGGCGGGCAGCAGCGGGCAGCTGTTGACCAATTACGTAAGTTCCACGCAATTGACCGCGACCTTGCTTACAACCAACACGTTCGAGCAGGGTCAGTTCATGCTCACCGTGGTGAACCCAGCGCCAGGAGGGGGAACCTCTAACGCCGTTCTGACGGGCGTAGGCGTAACGCCAGTGATTATCACCTCGCTGTCGCCGGCCAGCGTAAAAGCTGGCTCACCCGCGTTTACCCTGACGATCAACGGAAGCGGATTCCGTTCCAATTCCTCCGTGACCTGGGGCAACACGCTGCTCTCGCCGATCAGCGTCAGCGCCACGGCATTGCAGCTGAGTGTGACCGCTGCCATGGTTGCCACAGCCGGCACGGTGAACATCAGCGTCTTTGCGCCGGGTCCCGGCGCCAGCAACATGATGAATTTCACCATCACTTCGGCCGACGCCAGCGCCGTGAGCTACACGCCCATGAAGCTGCTGCGTCCCGGCGACGCGACGAGCCAGCCGCTGCGTTTCCTGGGATGGCAATACGCGGCGCAGGCCGGAGAGGCATACCGCAAGCATTTTGCGCGCCCTTATGCGGGGCCGTCGGTTGTGAATCCGGCCGGTGCTAACAATGTTTCGACGCAGAGTGCGACGATTCCCGCCGGAGCGCCTCTGCCCGGAATCGCGTTGCGTCCGACTTTGCCCGCAGGGTTCCTGCCGACCTCGGTGGCGATCGGCGACTTCAATGGAGATGGCAAGGCTGACTGGGCAGTTTCTAATGGTGGTGACGACACCATCTGGGTTTTCCTCGGGCACGGTGACGGCTCGTGGGATCTGCCTCACATCATCAACTTGCGCGGGCATGCCCCTGTTGCTTTGGTGACGGTGGACTTGCGCGGCACCGGCATCATGGACCTGCTGGTAGCCGAAGCTGACAGCGGCACTCTTGGCGTGTTGCTGGGACGCGGCGATGGCACGTTCCAGGATGAGGATGAGTATTTCCTCCCCGCGCCGCCCACGTTTCTTTGCCTGGGCGATTTCACCAACAGCGGCCACCAAGGAGTAGTTGTGGGGACGTTGGGTGCGCTGGAGCAGGGTGCAATCTACTTGTTGCAAGGCGATGGAACTGGGCGACTGGGGAAGCCTGTCAGTCTGCCTTCCCACAAGCGATACGCTGGCTCAACACCATCTGCCATTTGGATGGCTGCAGGCGATTGGGACAAGGATGGACTCCTCGATATCGCAACCTCGGAGGTCTGGCCACCCGATGGCATCTCGGAGTCGGGTGTGCTTTCCTACTTGAACCGCGGCGACGGAAGCATGAAGGAACTCTCGGAGGTGTTTGATAACTTCTTCATGAGCACCTATGGCATTGCTTCCGGCGACATCAACGAGGACGGCTGCCTGGATCTGGTTGTAGTCCTCAGCGGCTCAGCGTTGCCCTATCTGGGGAACTGCGATGGAACATTTACGATGGGGAGCAACCAGAACATCGGGCTCGGAGACTTCAGCTATGGCGTCAAATTGGCAGACATCGACGGTGACGGACATCTCGATCTGATCGCTTCCGGTGTTTACACCGGACAAGGCGGGTCGGGCTATGGTACAGACTCCGGAGCCCTGATGACCGTCGCGCTCGGCAAAGGAAATGGCTGGTTCAATACTCCGCGGGTTTTCCGCGGCGAATCCAGCGCCTTCATGTTCGACGTGGGTGACATCAACGGGGACGGAAAGCCGGAGATCATTGCCGCGAATCAGGACAGCGACTCCGTCACTATCTTCTTTAATAAAGGGAACGGCGATTTTGGCACACCCTCTGGCTTATATGTGGGCTACATGACGGATGGGCAGAGCGGCTCGTGGAATACCCCTAGTTCGCTGCCCATCGCAGCCAAAATCACCGGCAGCAGCAACCTGGACATCGGCTTCCTGCAATCCATACGTTATGCCACGTCGCCCTACATGCTGACAGTGGTGCCGGGCTTGGGGCAGTCGAAGTTCGGCGCGCCAGTTCGCACCCCACTGCCTGCGAACGTGAACGACTACTTTCAGGACATGCTTCTTGCCGACTTCCGCAACACGGGGCGTTCAGATGCGCTGGTGGCGTTCACCAACATGGATAGCTATGCCGCGCGCCTGATCTACGCACCAGCCAATTCCGACGGGACGTTCGGTACACCGCAGGTCATTTCGGTGGGCTCCTACTTCGGTGGGGCGCTGGCAAGCGGAGATCTGAACAAGGACGGGAAACTGGACTTCGTTTATGCCACGATCGATCCCAGTGGCTTGCATGTGATTCCGTACATGGGAAGTGGTAGCGGCACGTTTACTGCGGGTTCCGCAGCTTCGGTTTCCGGAACTTTTATGCAGTGGGCCGGCACTGCCAACGTGGTGGACGTAAACAGAGATGGCAAGCCGGACGTCCTGGTGTGGATCACCTACAATCAGGTTCCATACAACAACCATCAACTCTACGAATTTCTGGGCAACGGCGACGGCACGTTCAGTCCCGGCAAACTGGTGATCCAGAACATCGACAACTTCCGCATCGCCGATCTGAACCATGACGGATTGCCAGACCTTGTAGAGTTCTACAGCGGATCGGAATCTTACCCGGCTAGCGGTGTGCCCGAAGTGCGCGTATATCTGGGGCAGGCAGATGGCTCATTCACACTGACTCATCGCTACACACCCTACACGGACCAGCCTGCTTACGCATTGATTCCAAGCATTGCGCAACCCACGCCTTCGTCGTTCCTTGCGGATTACGACGGCGACGGTGAGCTGGATATCGCGCTGTTCCAGCGGGTCTTGTACTCGCAGAACGATGTGTATGCTCAATTCCTCAAGGGAAACGGCGACGGGTCATTCACGCCGACCAATGTGACGCATCGCCTGCAAACCTCATGGGCGCCGGTACTGGCCGCTGACTTCAACGGTGACGGAATTGCGGACCTGCTGGAGTTCAACGGGTTCTCGTCCTCGCTGGATACGATTCCCGGTAAGCTGGGACCCGCGCTGCAGGTCGCTATGCGCTCACAGCCAATCATCGGGCAGCAGGGAACCTTGCGTGTGACCCTGAATGCGGCGCCAGGCAGTGACACCCCTGTGGCACTTACTGCGAGCGAGAACACAATAACCATTCCGGCTTCCGTCGTCGTGCCCGCTGGCGCAAACTACCTGGACGTGCCCGTTCAGCTCGGCAGCAGCTTCGACTCCACTCACGTATTTTCCATCACGGCGACGGTCGCTGGACAGTTTGCTGTAACGTACGGAACGAAGATGCCGAACGGACGTTCGGGAGTTTCGCTAGCGGTGGCTTCCAACAGCGCCAGCATGGTGTCCGGCGGGCTGTCTTCCTACACCCTCTACGTCACCTCATTGAACGGCTGGAGCGGGACTCTTACGGCAATCTGCACGGGCTTGCCCTCTGGAGCAACCTGTGCCGATGTGGGCGTGCTGACTCTCGCCGCAGGAGGCAATCTCGTAGTCACGCAGACGGTCAACTCCACCGCATCATTGGCCACGGGAAGTTACCCGTTTACCTGGACAGTTTCCGACGGCACCAATCAGTCCAGTCTAACCCTGTCGCTGCTGGTAGGCGACTTCAGCCTGCAACTTCCGCAGAGCGTGTTGTCCATAATGACGACGGGGTTCGCCAGCATGACAGTGAATGTTCCGTCCGTACAAGGGTATTCGGGTGTGGTAAACCTGTCCTGCACGGGCTTGCCTACAAACGCGAGTTGCAGTCCTGCGTTCACGGATGCTGGCGGTTCCACGCAACTCTGGGTGAGTACCCAAAACACGGCTCCGGCTGACTATCCGTTCACCATAGTTGGCCTAAGCAATAACGTTACGCACTTGGCGCCTGCCACACTCCGAGTGCAGGGCGTGACAGCAAGCCTGAGTCCCACGAGCGGAACAGTGAAAGTGGGCAATAGCACCACTACAGTTGTGACCTTGAGTGCGACCAACGGATTCAGTGAGCCTGTCTCGTTGGCGTGCACCGGGCCCACGGGAGTCCTCTGTACCCTGTCCAACAATACCGTCAACTTGTCCGGCAGCGGCACACAAACGATCGGTGCCACCATCAGCGTGGCCTCGAACTTCAGCATGCAAAGCGCGCCGCAGAAGTCGCGCCTCAGTTCCGCAGGGCGTTACGGCTGGCCAGCGCCATTCCTGCTCGGCGGGTTACTCCTGGCCCTCAAGCGGCACAAGCGTCTTGCGCTCAACCTGCTGTTCCTGCTGGTTGCAATGGCACTGGTTTCGTGCGGAGGCGCAGGAGGATCGTCATCGAATCCTAATCCGCCTCCCACGCCAAATTCGAAGACCGTTACGGTGAACTTTACTTTGGGTGCGAACTCAATTAACCCGTACACGTTTGCGAGCTACACGCTGACTGTGACGCAATAGACGCGCTATCGGCGCGTCATGGTAATTGGCTCGGGGGTGAAATTCAGTTTGGAGGGCCTTTCTGCCTGGCGGCTGCCAACGCCTCGATTCGTCCATTTGTAGCTGCAGTTCGCTCCCAAGCTCCGAATATTAGTGAAGTACTTGCAACCCAGTGCGCCGCCGAGGCCGCGTACTGCAGTCAATCGAGTTCAGCCTTCTCTCAGGGTGTTATCGTCCTAGTAACTAAATTCTGGCCGACCACAAATCCGGTTACTGTCTGCCAAAGGATTGAACTGGGCGCTGGTGCGGAGGCACAGAGAAATTGCTTTGACAAGCACCGTGCTGAATGCCTAGCATCAGGTACACTTTCATCGCGCCATCGGTGCTGTGCCTTTGTCGGGTGCGCAGTGTGGAGGCCGTCATGCGTCCTGCTTCTTGGCCGTGCTCGATTGCCATTGGCATGATCGCCTTGTGCGCATGCCCGATCCTTAGTGCTCAATCAAATCAGGAATGGATGGCTTACAAGCGGGCCTGTGGGCTGCGCTCAGATCTGGACTATCAAACTTGGACACAGCAAGGCTCTCCGTGTCCCGCCAGGAACTCTCGCAACTCAAATGGCGATAATGGAGCCGCTGCCCGGGCTGCGGAAGCCGAAGCTGCAACAAGACGTCAGCGCGAGGCTGAAATCGAACAGCGACGCATCGACGCGGAGAATGAGCGCCGAAGGGCGGAGGCTGAAAGGCAGGCTAAGTTTGAGCATGACAAGCGAGAGGCACTTGGCGAACTGAAGGGCATATCGGGAGGCGGTAACTTTGATTCTCCTTCTGGCCTCAAACATGTAGATCCAGCCGAATCAAGCTTGAAAGGCGCCACAAACTCCGCAGATACCGGCCTGAAAACGCTGACGGAACGTCACTACACGCCTGCCGGAAATGGCCTCATCCTGGGCTTAGGCGCCATCGTCTACGCGCACCGCGAACGGGGCGAGCCTGCGCAGCGCATGTGCGACGCCATTAAGCAGCAGGCCCGAGTCGCGCACAAGGACTACGGGGCGGGCACCGATTGCAGCCGCTATAACTTCGTCCTAGGAATGGCCAGTTCCCTCCGTTTGTACACGGACCTCTGGAATCGCGTCGCGTTCGATGAACTGACCAATGGCCGCTTTTCTGCCCGGGAGCAGTTGCTCTATGAGAAGCTTCGCGGCAAACAGTTCGATGAGTTGGGATGCCACAGCAATGGAGCCATGCTCTGCCTCGCAGCGCTAGAGAATGAAGACATCAAGGCAGACCAAGTGGTGCTCTACGGCCCGCAGGTCACCCGCGAAAGCCTGGAGATGTGGAACACGCTGGTGCAGGAGAGGCGGGTCAAATCCGTCAAGGTCTACCTCAACGAGAACGACCCCGTCCCCGGCGCGGCCATCGCGTTTGCGGATTTGGTGAAGAGCCAGCAGGCTTCGGGAGCAAGCCTCAAGTCCTATTCAACGGCTGATAACGCTGCCGTGCAGGGATTGAATGCCGGGCCTGTCCTTGCTTCCGACACAGGGCTTTTCCAAGTTGAATCGCTCAAGCGCACAATCAACGAGACCAGCCCTCGCATTCTAGTGCGAACCTTTCCGTGCAAGCCAGGCGTGAGCACCTGGGGTTGTCACGTTATGTCTATGTACAGGTCGACTGTGAATTGCACCGGCAAGTCTTCAAAGACTCTTGTGCCCGGGACAGGACTTCACGGCAAGGATGACCTCCCGGAGCCACCACTGCCTTGCGACGCACTCGGCGCGGCGCAACGATGACAGGTGAATTCATTTTCAGGGCCTCTGCAGATTACGGCGCGCCAGAAGTATCTGCTGGACGGAGTTAACGCGTCTTTGTACTCGCTAAGCTGGCTGGAGGAATGTACCTACCCGTCGGATGAATGCTCATAAGGAGGGGACTTGCGATGAAATCTTATTTGCTCTGCGCCTTGGTCGGTTTAACCCTGTCTGCGGCGTTGGTTGCAGCCCAAACGAAAAATCCCGCGACGATTCCCGAGGAAGCGCGAAGGCATTTCGTCATCGGCACGACACTCTTTACAAGCGCCAAGTCTGCCGACGACTTTTCATCCTGTGAGAGCGAGTTCAAGCAGGCTGTCGATCTTGCACCGCAATGGCCTGATGCACGGTACAACCTTGCCCTGGCAAGGGAGGCGGCGGGTGACTACGCCGGTGCGATGGCGGACCTGAAACTCTATCTGCAGTTTCAACTACCTGACGCCGAGGCTCGAAAAGCGCAGGACAAGATCTATGTCCTCGAAGCCAAGCAGCAGAAAAAGGTAACCGATGCTCAAGCGGCAAAGGTCGATGCCACAGCGCGTGCCGAGGAAGCCAAGTATAGCTGGCTGAAAGGAGAATGGTCGTATGAAAGCGAGTTCCAAGGTTGGGGGCCTAATTATGGTGCGGCAACCGGTGCTGTCCGAGCCGTGAAAATAGGGAACATTGTAGAATTTAGTCCTATCAATAGCTACAGCGGACATGAAGGCGATCTACGCGCCACGGTCGGCGAATCCGGGAATGTCTCCTGGGACTGGGTCTACGATGAGAACTACAGTACGTGTAATAGGGGACATATCCCAGTTGCATTAACTGTTGGGTACGACCAACGCACAATCCGATTTCAGGTCGATAGTTGGTCAGGCGCGAAGTGCAACAGTAATCTTCCATTTATCGTGACGCTGAAGCGTAGGTAGCTCATACGAAACACCGCAAAAACAAATTCATACACGCTGATGCTCGACGACATTATAGGGCAGCGCGATATTCGTTGAGTGGGGGTTGCGGATGCACTCGTTTTTCCCGTGCTAGCCGCCGCTGTCGAACTGCCCATTCAAGCCTTAACCGGGCTTGATTAGGCAACGCACCAACTAAGAAGGGAACGTTATGCGCTACTTCTCCTGCCTAATACCGCTTCTGCTCGTTGGCAACTTGCTTTGCCAGCCAAATCCGCCAGCATTCAGCCCTGCAACTCAACTCCAGCAGCTCACCACGCAGTTGCAACAGTCGCCGGACGACCAGGCATTGCGTGAGAAGATCATTGCGTTGGCGATGACGCTTCACCCCGGGCCCGGAACTCCTGACGCGGCTACGATGGCCGAAGGGGCGGCAGAATATGCCTTCAAGAATGCCAAGAGCGAGGGGGATTACTCCAAAGCCGCAAAGCAGTTTGAAAAAGCGCTCTTGCTCGCGCCCTGGCTAGCGACCGACTACTTCAACTGCGGAGTGGCGCACGAGAAGGCCGGAGAAAACAAAGAAGCCATCCGCTGCTTCAATTTCTACTTGCTCGCTGCGCCAAATGCCTCCGATGCGCAGGCAACAAAGAAACGTATCGGTGGACTTCAGTACGCGGCGCAAGAGTCTGAGGATGAAGCGAACAAACCCAGGAAAGAAGCCGCTGAAAGAGAGGCTGCCCAAAAGGCATCAGACGAGAGGGCCGGGTTCACAGATAATATGGATGGCACGGTAACGGATCACAAGACGCGGTTGATGTGGCAACAAGATGACGATGGCTCTAGGAGAACTTGGGGCGACTCAGTTGGCTATTGTCGAGGTTTGTCTCTTGCCGGACATTCGGATTGGCACCTACCAAGCAAGGAAGAACTAGCCTCGTTCGGAGCTAATACAGGATCTAGATCGCAGGAAGTGTCAACAACTGCATTCACGATGGCCGCGCGCAAATACTTTCCTAGTGCGAGGGGGTTCTACTATTGGTCGTCCACCGAAGACGGCGCGGTCTATGCATTGCGCTTTTTCGGAGCCGACGGAAGCCTGGAGTCGGGCAAGAAGTCATTTCTATATTACGCACGGTGCGTGCGCCGCGGATGGTGAGTCAGAGATCGACGCACTTGCAGCAGCTGTCCGAAGGGGTGCGGCGGTGACTCACCTTCTTTATATAGAACCGTTCTAAGGGCAGCAAATAGTACCGTTCGAATCGCCAATAACTGGCATCGGAGAAGCCCCATGAAGCTATCTGCAGTTATTATTCTGCTCTGCCTTTCGCTGACCGTTCCGCTTGCCTATGCGCAGGGTATTGGTCGTACGAGCGCAACAGCTGCTTCGCCCGCCATCCCCGAGGAGGCGCGAAGGCACTTTGTCATGGGGACGGCGCTATTCAAGGACGCCAAGACGCCTGACGATTTTGTGCAGGTTGAGAGCGAGTTCAAGCTGGCTACCGACCTTGCTCCGCAGTGGCCGGATGCGCGATACAACCTTGCCCTGGCAAAGGAGGCGGCAGGTGACTTCTCCGGCGCGATGGCGGACCTGAAGCTCTACCAGCAGTTCAAGTTGTCCGACGCCGAAGCACGCACAGTACAGGACAAGATTTACGTCCTGGAGGCCAGGCAGAAAAAACAGGACGATGCGGCGAGGGCTGTTGCCGATACCGCCAGGGCGGAGGCCCGGGCCGCAGCGCAACAGGCCGCCGTATATCAGGGACTCGATGGCGGAGTATGGCAATTGTATGGGATCGGTCACGACTCTGATCGTCCGTGGCTGCAGGGCAGCGTCCGTTCTCGCGGCTTCATCGAGATTCACGGCCATCAAATCAAAATGTACATTGTTGATGATTTGAACCCGGAAATACACCCAACTTGGGACATCACATTTGCAAAACGGCAATTCCATGCGGATGTGAAGCCTGGACGCGGCATGTCAAGCGACGTCACAATAAGCGGGGACGGCCAGTCAATAGTTCTCGTCCATGAGGCTGAACCTCGATGGTATTTTCACCGGGTTCGCGCTTCGTGGTAGCAGGGGCAAGGGGGCCACTCTATGAGCTCCGTTAAGTTACAGATTCCTCCGAAGGGCCTACTCAAGCTATTCGATACCAAGACCGTCGCCTCAGGGATGGCACGCACGATTCCAGGTGGCGCTACTCTTACGGTTGGGGGAATGGAGGCTGATTTCCGTGACGCTCCGCCCCTTGTTCCTGTCATGGTCACTCTGGCGCCGGACGCAGAAGTTAAGTTGCTCTCAATATGGCTTCATGAAGAGTTAATGGGTGCGGGAGTGCGGAGCATTCGAGTTAAAGACTTGGAGGTCGAGGTCACCGCCGAAACAATTTACAAGGCCATCTGTGAAAATATCGAATACGATAATGGGCTCATGGTGCCAGCGGATGAAGGTGAACAGAACTCACCAACCCAGCCGTCGTTGGTGAGTTCTGCGATCTCGGAAGCGGAGGTTGTGTCCAGTAAAGATGCAATCATCTGCCTTCGAGTACCGCCTGACGTCGACCTGGAACAATACGTTCAGGGCAGCGCTATCCAGAAGTGCAGCCGTTGCCAATCGGGGGTGTTGGTGGCTCCATCGACCCAGGCGATTCTGGTACATGGAGAGAACCAGATCGTCTGCATGGAGTGCTGGGCGGAAGCGCAAGAGAATGAAATGGCTGGAGTAGAACGCGACAACAAACTGCGGAGACTGGATACCTGCACGCTCGCCGGTGAACAGGCTTATGACGATATGTACGACGCGCACCACCCCAGCCATGTCGCCGCCTATTACAGCAATGCGAAGGAGTCTTTTTACACCGCTATCGGATTGGCGCGCGAGCTCGGCCTTAAAGAGGAAGTCGAACGACTGGAGGAGCGGTTGGCGCATATTAAGAGCGTTTTCCGTAGCCAGTTCTAAACCCGAAATTCCCAGCCCGCTTTCCAGCCCGTAGTCGGCGCGTCTTATACGTATTTAGAGGGAGTTAGAAGTTCGGGGAGGTGGTTACAAGTTGCTACAAGTAGAGGTACCCGAACGGTTGACACGGTAGAGGTCAGGAGTTCGAGTCTCCTCGTGCCTACCATTTCTTTTCTTAGACTTACAGTGAATTGTGACGACGTCACAAGGTACACAAGAAGGGCATACTAACTTTTGCCCGTGT
>Ga0181516_10000719_pt1 | contig 28156 bp, 25 predicted proteins | sample PEATcosm2014_Bin_25_FD_121104 | JGI IMG/M metagenome (GOLD analysis project Ga0181516, IMG submission 121104) | Peatland microbial communities from MTU Mesocosm Facility, Houghton, MI, USA - PEATcosm2014_Bin01_10_metaG | ecosystem: Environmental > Terrestrial > Soil > Wetlands > Peat | place... | reverse complement strand
GATCGAAGATCGGACTGAAGGTCTTCTTGTAATTGGCGAGGGTATTGGTCTTCTTGCCTTTTCGTTTCTGGTCGAGGAACCAATTGTCCATGAAGTCTTGAGTCATCTGCTTCATGTTCAGTCCCTTAAACTCACGCAAGAACATCGTCAAGTTGACTCTTTGGGCAACCTTGTATTGAATACCCAATGGCTTTCCTGTGAGTTCCCTGGTCGTGATGTACTTTGAGCCGTCGTCGAAGAAGCCATAGGCGTACTCATCAAACATGGGAGCACCGGAGAAAACGCCGTCCTTCAAGAGTTTCTCGGCCATTCGGTATGCTTCGTTTTTCTCAGTGATGCCGGTGTTGATGTAACGGACGACATTGCCCGTCCAGTAGCGGATTCGGTAGCGGGTCTTGTAGTAGGTCTTTCTTCCATCGGGAAGGACTGCCTTGACCCTCTTCTGAGCAACTACAGCGTAGACCGCCTTGTCCCTGCCCATACCGTAGACAACCCCCTTCCACGTATCATAGACTATGCAGGTACGAAAGAGAAGATGTTTCTATGCACATAAGTATGCACATTAGGGGTTCGCAACAACCACGGATGAACCGATTTTTTGATGTAAAATACTATTGGAAAAGGATTTGATAAAGTTGTCCCCGAACCACAATGAAAAGCTGTACAAGCTGCCCCAGGGTACCGAGCGCCTCGTCCTGGACGAGGCCTTCCGGAGGCAGGTTCTCACCCACAGGGTCCAGAACCTCTTCACTTCCTGGGGCTACCAACCCGTCCAAACCCCCGTGTTTGACTTCTACGAGCTGTACGCGCCGTTCCTGGGAGCCAAGGCCGACAGCGTCTACCGGCTTGTTGACCGGGAGGGCGACCTGCTTGTGCTGCGCTCGGACATCACGCTGTTCCTGGCCCGGTCCATGGGCGTCGTGCTCACCGAGGGTCACGAGCCCCTGAGGGTATGCTACGCCGACACCATCCTCCGCCACCAGGACCTGGAAGACATCGCAGCCAACGAGTTCTACCAGATTGGCGCCGAGTTCATCGGTTCCAAGGGGCCCGAGGGCGACCTGGAGCTGCTGCTCCTCCTCGATGAAATTTTGAACCTGCTGGGGCTGCCCGAAGCGCGCATCCACATCGGCAGCCGGGCCCTGTTCAACGCGGCCTTCGGAGCTCTGTCCCCCGCCGAACAGCGCCCGCTGCTCGAAGCCGTGTCGCTCAGGCGCTGGGACACCGTGGGGCCGCTGTCGCCGCTGTTCGCCTACCAGGGCGACGCGGCGGGGGCGGCGGCCTTGGCGAGCTCTGTCCCCCATTTGACCCCGGCCATCAAGCAAGAACTGGCCGCGCTGGCCGACCGGGCTGCGTCCCTCGAGGCCCTGGGCCTGGGCGACCGCTTCCGGGTGGACCTCAGCGAGGTGGGCCGCCACGACTACTACACGGGCATGGTCTTCCAGGTGTATCAGCCCGGCCTGGGCGACGCGCTGGCCACGGGGGGCCGGTACGATCAGCTGTTCTCGCGCTTCGGGCTCGATTCTCCGTCGGTGGGGTTCAGCCTTCACCTGGGCAAGGTCGAGCACCTTGTCGATCTAGGCGCCCTGGCGGCCCCGTCGGGGGCCCGCCCCGCCCCTGGCGACACCCTGGCCGACAGGGTTAAGAACGCGCGGTTGCTGCGCGCCGAAGGCAGGATCGTCACCCTATGAAACCCGACCCCCTCACCCTGGCCCTTCCCAAGGGCCGCCTGTTTGACCAGGTGCAGGAGCACTTCGGCGCCCGGGGCCTGCGCTTCGACTTCGGCGGCCGCAAGCTCACCGCCCTCGACGAGACGGGGACTCTTCAGATCATCCTCGTGAAGAACGCCGACCTGCCCACCTACGTCCACCACGGCATCGCGGGACTGGGCGTCTGTGGCGACGATGTGGTCTACGAGTCCGGGCACGAGTTCACCCACCTCCTGCCTCTGGCCTTCGGGGGGACGAAGATGGCCCTGGCCGCCCGGCGCGACCACGTGCGCAGTGAACCTCCGGGGCATCTGACCATCGCAACAAAGTTCACCCGCTTCACCCGCGACTACTTCCACGGCCTGGGCATTCCGGTCAAGATCATCCGCCTCGACGGCTCGGTGGAGCTGGCGCCGGTGCTGGGTTTGGCGCCCTACATCGTCGACCTGGTCGAGACCGGCTCCACCCTCCAGGCCAACGGCCTCGAGGTCCTCGAGACGCTCAAAGTCATCGGCGTGAACCTGTTCGCCAACACGGCGTATTTCAAACTGCGTTATCAAGACATCGGCCGGTTGGTCGATACACTGAGGAGCTGAGGAAGCCCATGAGCCGAGCCACGATTGAACGCCAGACCAAGGAAACCAAGATCCGCCTCACCCTCGACCTCGACCGCAGGGACCAGCCGCGGGTCGCCACCGGGGTTCCGTTCTTCGACCACATGCTCACCGCCTTCGCCTTTCACGGCGGGTTCTACCTTGAGGTGGACGCCCAGGGCGACCTCGAGGTCGATCCCCACCACCTGGTCGAAGACACGGGCCTGGTGCTCGGCGAGGCGTTCAAGAAGGTTCAGGAGGCCCGGGGCGGAGTGATGCGCTACGGCCACAGCGTCATTCCCATGGACGAGGCCCTCTCGGAGGTCACCGTCGATGCCTGCGGACGCGCCTACTGGGTCTACACAGCCGAGTTCCCCCAGACCCACGCGGGAAGTTTCGACTTGAGCCTGGTGCGCGAGTTCATCGTGGCCCTGGCCAACAGGGCCCAGATCAACCTCCACGCCCACTGCCGGTACGGGTCCAACGGCCACCACATGGCCGAGGCCCTGTTCAAGGCCCTGGGCAAGGCGCTCGGGGCGGCCTACGCCCCCCGGGAGGGCGGGTCGGCGGCCATGTCGACCAAGGGCGTCATCTGACCTGGGCAAACCGGCCCGGTCGGACTATACTGAAAGGATAGCGACATGAGCAAAAGCGAGACCGAACAAGTTCTCCGGTCGATGCCGGTCGAAGGCTTCCTCAAGGTCACCCGCCCTCCGGCTCCCCCAGTCAGTCCCGAAACCAAGGTCCAGCTGATCCGCCGAGGGAACGATCTGTTCTCCCAGGGGGAGATCGAGCAGGCCAAGAAGATCTTCGTCGCCACCCGGTATTCCGACGGGATGATCCGCTTGGGCGACCTCTACTCGGGCAAGAAGGACTACCTGTCTGCCTACCAGATGTACAAGATGGCCCCGGCACCCGACCGGGCCGAGGCCATGATCCAAAAGTTGACCGCCGTTCTGAAGAACTGGCTCAAGGAGTGACCCGATGGCCGGTTTTGACCAAGACCACCACGAGGAGTTGGACCACCTTCCCCATGGCCCCGAGCTTCCCGACGGCAACGACCCCGTCACCGAGCTGTCGAAGAAGGGCTACAACTACCTCAAGGAAGGGGTCCTCGACGAGGCCCAGGCGGCGTTCTTCGAACTGCTTGAGCTTGAGCCCAAGAACAATTACGCCCTGGTCGGCCTGGGCGACGTGGCGCGCAAGCGCGGCGACTTCGAGAAGGCCACTGGCTACTACCAGGAATGCCTGCGCCAACACCCCACCAACAACTACGCTCTGTTCGGTCTTGCCGACTCGTACAAGGCGCTGGGGCTGTTCCACCGGGCCCTCGAGATCTGGGAGGAGTACCTCAAGCAGGACCCCGACAACATCACGGTCCTGACCCGGGTGGCCGACGCCCACCGCAAGGTCCGCAGCTTCAGCCGCTCCAAGGAGACCTACCTCAGGGTGCTCGAGCGCGACCCGATGAACGCCTACGCCCTGATCGGCCTGGGCCACCTTTACTACGACTTCAAGGACTACCGCGAGGCCCTCAAGTCGTGGGAAAAAATGTACGCCAAGAACCCCGAGGGCGCCGACATCCGGGTGCTGACCTCGCTGGGCAACTGCCACCGCAAGCTGAAGACCTACCCCGACGGCATCCCCTATTTCAAGCGCGTGCTGACCAGCCACCCCGACAACTTCTACGCGCTGTTCGGCCTGGCCGACTGCTACCGGGGCATGAACCGCAGCCAGGAGTCCCTTGACTACTGGAACCAGATCCTCGCCTTCGACCCGCAGAACAAGGTCATCCTGACCCGCGCCGGCGACGCCCTGCGCAGCCTAGAGCGCTACGGCGAGGCCGAGGCGTCGTACAAGCAGGCGCTGAGCATCGAGTTTGACCTGTACGCCGTGCTGGGGCTCGCCTTGGTGCACAAGGCCCAGGGTCACTTCGAGGAGGCGCTCCAGTCCCTCCAGGGCATCCTGCGCAACGACGCGAACAACCCGCGCATCTACCAGGAGATGGCAGAGTGCTACCTGGCCCTCGACAAGAGGGACGAGGCGGTCCGCATTCTGTCGGCCTTCCAGCGGCGCGGCATCAAGAACGTCCAAATCAACGAACTGCTGAACCGCCTCAGGTGACAGACGTGCGGCTCGTCGCGGCGTGTCTCTTCCTGATGGCCGCCGGTTCGGTCCCGGCACAAACCGCCCCCGAATTTTCCGGACGCCTGTTCGGCGCCGCGGCGGTATTCCAAGCGCTCAAAGACGCCTACCCCGGCTGGGTCACGGTGAAGCCGGGGACGGCTGAGCCCACCTTGAGCGTGGGCGGCAGCGATTTCGTGTGGGCCCAAGGCAGGCTCCTGCCCCCCGATCGGGCCGACCAATGGGCCGCATTCGCTCCCCAGCCCTTCTACGAGTATTCGGCCACCGTGCCCGACGTTGCCTCGTGGTCCGACGAACGCGTTGCCCAGGCCGAGGCGCGCCTTTCCCAACGGCGAAGCGCCCCTGTGCGCCGGGACTCGACCTTCCTCGACGCGCTTTGGGGCATCCACGACAGGGGCACGGCCGACGCCGCCCAGAGACGGGTGAGGTTCCTGGGCCTCAAGGTGACCGTGCACAAGTCCCTCGCCGGACCGTTGGCGCGCATCGAGGCCAGGCTGCAAGCCGCCCGGGCAACCGACAGCACGCTCGACGCCTTCCTCTTGTCGCTCAAGAGCCTTGACGGCTACAACTGGCGTGACATCGCCGAAACGCAAACCAGGAGCAACCACGCCTACGGCGCCGCCATCGACCTGGTTCCGGCCTCGTACAAAGGCAGGACTCCGTACTGGCTGTGGGCCGCCCAGGACACGGGGTCGTGGTACCGCACCGCCTGGGCACACCGATGGGAACCCCACCCCGCCGTCGTCGCGGCCTTCGAGGCCGAAGGCTTCATTTGGGGCGGCAAATGGCTGCTGTTCGACACCATCCACTTCGAATACAGGCCCGAGATCCTGGCCCTGAACGGACTCCGTTAACCTCTAGAACGGCAGGTACAGGGTCTTCGTCTGGTCGAGGGCGCGGTCGGCGGCCATGGCCACCAGCCCCCCGCCGTAGGGCAGGAACGAGGACTTGGGCAGGACGGCGGCCAGCGGACTCTTGGGATCAACGGCGGCCATGAGGCGGTTACCCTTGTCGCGAAGCTCCCAGGCGGCGACCTTCCACAGCTGGAGCGCGGCGGCCTCAAAGCCCGGACGGTACCACAGGTCGCGCGCCGAAAGCGGTTTGAGCACCCCGTTGGAAGGCGCGAAGTGCAGAAAGTTGTTGAGGAACCTCTGGTAGAAGGGGAAGTTGGGGTAAAGCCCCGTCTCCACAAGGCCGTCGAACACCACCGACATTCCGGCCACGGGCTTGTCGTCGGGGCCTACAGCGACCATCGAGGTCTGGAGGCGGAAGCCGAAGGGCTCGCGCTCGTGGAAGGCCTTCTCGCCCTCGGCGGTGACCACCCCGCCCAGCTCCGACTCGAGGTGGAACTGGTTGGTTCCCTCGGCGTAGGCCTCCCAGTCCTTGTCCTCGGTGTTCCTGACGCGGATTCCGGACAGCGAGGCCGGGGGCTTGTTGGTGGTTTGGGCAAACAGAAACCTGATGCGGCCGGAGACGAACTCGGTGGCCCAGGTCTTGGCTGCGTGGACCGACGCCGGGTTGTCTTCTTGGACCGAGGCGAAGAACAGCGTGTCGGGGCCCTGGGCCTTGCGTGCCAGGTCGAGGGCCTTGAAATACAGGGTGGTAGCCAACCCGCGGCGCCGGTGATCGGGGTGAACGACCAGACCGTACAGCCAGCCCAGGGGGCGCATCTTGCCGTGGAAACGTCCCGTGCCCATGCGGATGTACGCCATGCCGGCGAGGCTGTGGTCGGAGGGGTTTTCCGCGACGACGCCCAGCGAACCGGGGTGGAGGGCCATGGTAACCTGGTAGGGATCAAACAGCGAGCGATACACGACGGAAAATGACGCGGCGTCCGGACTCATCTCCACGAGATGGCGGATTGCCGGGCCGTCCTGGGGCGCAATGGCGCGTACGTTGTATTCCATGCCCGAAGTCTACATCAGAAATTCCGCCCGGTATAGAAAATTTGCTGAGTATTTCATTCCAGATTAATTTCCTTTCCGGAAATTCCAGGTTAAGATAAAGTACATAAAGATCAGAGCCGTTCGGCCAGGAGGCTGTTTCGTGTCGGGAAGAATTGGAGTTCCGTTGGAGCGTTCGCCGGGAGAACGCCGCGTGGCGCTCGTCCCATCCCATGTGGGATCGCTCGTGAAGTCAGGCTTCGAAGTTTGCATCGAAAAAGGAGCGGGCGAGGCCTCGGGCTATACCGACGCCTCGTACCAGGCGGTGGGGGTCACCATCGTCCCCGACGCCGCTTCCGTATGGAAGGGGAGCGACATCGTCCTCACCGTGAGGTCTGGAGCCGCATCGTCGGTGCCCCCGGACCCGAGTTGGTTGAAACCGGGCCAAATCGTGATCGGGATGATGGACCCCTGGGCTCCCCACGAGTCCTTCGGGGCCCTCCTCAAGGCGGGAGTGAGCGCGTTCTCCATGGAGCTCATCCCCAGGACGACCAGGGCGCAGGCCATGGACGTGCTGTCGAGCCAGGCCAACTTGGCGGGCTACAAGGGCGTGCTGCTGGCCGCCGAACTGCTGCCCAAGATGTTCCCCATGAGCATGACGGCGGCGGGAACCATCATTCCGGCCAAGGTGTTCGTGCTGGGCGCCGGTGTCGCGGGTTTGCAGGCCATCGCCACCGCGCGGCGTCTGGGGTCGGTGGTGAGCGCCTTCGACGTGCGCGCCGCCGTGAAGGAGCAGGTGCAGTCCCTGGGCGCCAAGTTCGTCGAGTTCGACGTGGGCGACGCCTCGGGTTCGGGCGGCTACGCCAAGGAGCTCACCCCCGAACAGCAGGCCAAGCAGAAGGAACTGATGGCCGCCTACGTGTCGGAGATCGACGTGATCGTCTCGACCGCTGCCATCCCTGGCCGCCCCTCCCCCAAACTGATCACCGAGGCCATGGTGAAGTCCATGGCCCCCGGGTCGGTCATCGTCGACTTGGCCAGCGAAAAGGGCGGAAACTGCGAGCTGACCGAACCCGGCAAGACCGTCGTCAAGCACGGGGTGACCATCTGCGGGCCGCTCAACATCGCCTCGACGGTGTCGTTCCACGCGAGCCAGCTGTACTCGAAGAACATCACCACCTTCCTTCTCAACCTCGTCAACAAAGAAAAACAACTCGTGATCGACCCCAAGGACGACATCGTGGCGGCCACCCTCCTGACCTACCAAGGCAAGGCGGGGAGCGAGAAGCTCGCAACCGTCTTGGGTCTTGCATCCATCCCCGGAGGAAACTGATGGATCCCATTGTCACTGCCCTTATCCTATTCACCATGTCCGTGCTGATCGGGTTCGAGGTCATCACCAAGGTTCCCCCGATTCTGCACACGCCCCTGGTCGTAGCCAGCCACGCGATGGCCGCCATCATGGTCATCTCGGCCATCGAGATCGCCGGCAACGCGGGCGACGAGCTGCCGGCCCAGATCCTGGGCGGCCTCGCGCTGCTGCTCGGAGTGATCAACGTGGTCGGCGGGTACGTCATCGCCGACCGCATGCTCGCCAACTTCAAAACCGGCAAGGCGAAAGCCGGCACCGGCGCCAAGGGGAAGCCATGAATTTCGACACCGTGCGAGCAGCGATTCAGTCGCTGACCCCCATTCTCTACCTCGTCACCGTCGTGATGTTCATCTTCGGCCTCAAGCTGCTGCAGTCGCCGCGGACGGCGCGCAAGGGCAACCTGCTGTCGGCCCTGGGCATGCTCATCGCCATCACGTCCACGCTGCTCGGCCAAGGCATCATCAACTATGCCACCGTGCTCATTATCATGGCCGTGGGCTCGGTGATCGGCGTGTACCTGGCCTACAAGGTCAAGATGACAGACGTACCGCAATTCGTCGCCATTCTTAACGGGTTCGGCGGCGCGGTTTCGGCCGTTGTCGGCATCGCTGAATTCCTTGTGTACTTCCACACGGGTCACACGCCCGGCGGGGTTCCCAAGATGCAGTTCCTGACCGCCGTGGCCGCCGACGCGTTCATCGGTACCCTGACCTTCTGGGGCAGCTTGATCGCCTTCGGAAAGCTCCAAGGCATCCTCTCGGAGAAGAGCTTCCTGCTGCCGGCCAAGAACGTGTTCAACAGCCTGTTTCTGCTGGCCGCCATCGTCACAGGAACCTTCCTGGTCATCACGGGGGTGTCGCTAGACATCACCAACACCGCCGACGTGACCCTCGTGGCCATCTTCCTCGGTGCAGTTATCCTTTCGGCCACGTTGCTGGGTCTGACCCTGGCCATGGCCGTCGGCGGGGCCGATATGCCCATCATCATCGCCCTGTTCATCAGCTACGCGGGACTCTCGGCCTCGGCCTTGGGCTTCACGAACGCGAACTACGGGCTGATCATGGCCGGCAGCCTGGTCGGCGCCTCGGGTCTCATCCTCACCAAGAGCATGGCCAAGGCCATCAACCGCAACTTCTGGGCCATCCTGCTGGGCAACATCACTCCCCCGTCGCACCAGGCCGCCTCGAAGGACGACATCTACGCGGGCCGGATCAAGGCCACCACTCCCGAAGAGTACGTGGGCATCCTCGACGCGGCGCAGACCGTGGTCATCGTCCCCGGGTACGGCATGGCCGTCGCCCAGGCGCAGGGAGCGTGCCGCGACCTGTTCAACGAGCTGATCGCCGACGGCAAGGAAGTCTACTTCGCCGTCCACCCCGTCGCCGGCCGCATGCCCGGGCACATGAACGTGCTGCTGGCCGAAGTCAACATCCCGTACGACAGGCTCAAGGAGCTGGAGGAGTCCAACGAGATTCTGGAGAACGCCGACGTGGCCATCGTGCTGGGCGCCAACGACGTCGTGAACCCCATGGCCCGCGACGCCAAGGACACTCCTATCTACGGCATGCCCATCCTCAACGTCGACAAGGCGGGCAGCATCCTGGTCATCAAGCGCAGCCTCAGCCCGGGCTTCTCGGGCATCCCCAACCCGCTGTTCGTCCTCGACAAGACCCTCATGATGTTCATGGACGCGAAACCCGCGCTGCAGGAGCTTGTGAAGGCCTGGAAGGATCGGTGAGGAGTTAGGCTCTTGAAGAGACAGGATGAACGCGGGATGAACGCGGACCGTTGAACAAAAAAAGGGACGCCGCTTCGCGGCTCCCTTTTTTTGTTCGCATTGTGATCGGGAGTGGTGGTTAGCTCAGGACTAGGACCACGCCGCAGGCCGCGAGGTCGAGCTTTTTGTCGACGGGGCAGGAACGGCCGGTGAGCAGGTCCTTACCGGGCTTGCCCGCCAGGACGCGGGCGGTTGTGTCGGTGTCGAGGCTGACGGGATGGTCGGCGAAATTGCCAACCAGGGTCATGCGGCGGCCCTTGAGCTCCTTGGCGTACGCCAGCACCGACGGGAAGGGAGTGGAGATGACCGACACGCCCTGGACGCCGAAGACGGGGTTCTCGCGGCGGATCCGCGCCAAGAGGGACAGAGCTCCGAACACGCGGCCCGCCACCGTCTTGCCGTCGTGCCGCTGGGCGGCCAGCTCGTCGCTCCACAGCGGGCGGTGAACCCAGCGGCTGTCGCTGGCCATGGCGGGGTCTTTCTCGTAAGGGTACCAATTCTCGACGGCCAGCTCGTCGCCCAGGTACAACAGGGGGATGCCCCCGGCCGTGTAGGCCACTGTATAAAGCAGGAGCAGCCGGTTTAAGGCGGTCTCCAGGTCGTCCTTGAGATGCTCGACCCGGGCGCGCTCCAGGCCGGCCAAACTCGCAGCCGACCCGCAGATGCGCCTGTCGCCCGTGACCGGGTTGTACTGGAAGCTGACGCCCCGGCTGAAGGTTCCGGGAAACTCGCCCGTGTAGAAGCGGTTGAGGAACTGCCGGTGGTCGTAGCCGTTGATGCCCAGCTCGGCGGCGTCCTCGTCGGCGAAGGTCCAGCCGATGTCGTCGTGACAGCGCACGTAGTTGATCCACGAGTTCCCGGGGGACAGAGCATGCCGCTTGGCCATGGAGTGGGCCAGCAGGCCCGCGTTCTTGGTGGCCGCGGCCTCCCACAGCTCGGCCATGAGCAAGGGGTTGTAGCTGAGCTGGCACTCGCGCAGGTCGATGTACTTGGCGATGTCGTCGGGGTGGACGATGGCCTCGCTCTTGAACAGCAGCGACGGGCACGCGAGGCGGGCCACCGATTGGAAGGCACGGATAATGGTATGGGCCTGGGGGAGGTTTTCGCAGTTGGTCCCCAGCTGCTTCCAAACGAAGGCCACAGCGTCGAGCCGGAGGATGCTGATGCCCCGGTTGGCCAGGCCCGTCAGCTCGCCGGCCATGGCTGCGAACACGGCGGGGTTGCGGTAGTTGAGGTCCCATTGGAAGCTGTTGAATGTTGTCCAGACCCACTTCTTGACGTCGGGCCTCCACGTGAATGAGCCCTTGCGCGTCTCGGGAAAAATGTCGCGGAGGTTGGCCTGCCAGGGCAGGGTGTCGGCCTGGTCGTCGAACATCCAGTAGTAGTCCTGAAACTCGGTCTGCCCCTCTTGCGCGGCCTTGGCCCACGCGTGCTCGTCGCTTGTGTGGTTGAAGACGAAGTCGGCCACGAGGCCTATACCGTTCTTTTCGAACACCTCGGCCGTGTTCTCCAGGTCGGCCATGGAACCCAACGCGGGGTTGGTGTCGCGGTAGCTCGAAACGGCGTAACCGCCGTCGCTCTCTTTTTCGGGGGCCAGGAAGAACGGCATGAGGTGGAGGTACGTGATGCCCAGTTCCTTGAGGTACGGGATGCGCGCCTCAAGCCCGCGAAAGGTGCCGGCGAAGCGGTCGACGTAGGCCACGGCGCCGATCTGGTCGGAGCCAAGGAACCACCCCGACTCGGGGGTCTTGAGCCTGTCCCGGGCCTTGAGCCGCTCGGGCCGCGCCTGGAACGCCTCGAACACCCCGGCCACCAGACTTTCGACGTGGAATGCGAAGTCGGGCCGCTCGCCGTACAGGCTCCACAGCAGTTCGGCCAGCCGTTGAAACTCGTTGTCGATGCGGAGCTCAAACTCGGGCCACTGCTTTGACGCGGTCAGCCCGCGCTGGGCCCAGCGTTGTTCACATTGTCGTCGCAGACTGTGCCATTGGGATTCCATGGGGTAAAGCTCCTGTGTGTGGGCGCTGCCGCGCCCGGCCTAATCGTCGATCTTGAACCACGGGCCTCCGGGATTGCCGGGCAGCGGGTTCAGGCTGCAACTCATTTTTAACCACGGGGCCTTCGGCCAACGGAGGAACGGAGATAAACGGAGGGAGGGGGAAGGAAGGCCGCAGGCCTCCCTCCGATCTCCACCACTTTCTTGAACCTCTTCATTCCTACGTTCCTCCGTTCCTCCGTGGCTAAAAAAACGTGTTAGCGCCGTAACTCATTTTCCACCACCGGCCTTCGGGATTGCCGGGCAGCGGGTTCGTGCGGCAACTCATTTCTAACCACGGGGCCTTCGGCCAACGGGGGAACGGAGAAGAGCGGAGGGAGGAGGAAGGACGGCCTCAGGCCTCCTTCCGATCTCCACCACTTTCTTGAACCTCTTCATTCCTCCGTCCCTCCGTTCCTCCGTGGCTAAAAAAACGTGTTAGCGCCGTAACTCATTTTCCACCACCGGCCTTCGGGATTGCCGGGCAGCGGCTTCAGGCTGCAACTCATTTCTAACCACGGGGCCTTCGGCCAACGGAGGAACGGAGTAGAACGGAGGGAGGAGGAAGGACGGCCTCAGGCCTCCTTCCGATCTCCCCCACTTTCTTGGTCCTCTTCATTCCTCCGTCCCTCCGTTCCTCCGTGGTAAAAAAGCGTGTTTCAGCTTAGGTGCAGTTATCCTTTCACGCTCCCAGCCATCAGCCCCCTCACGAAGAACCTCTGCAGCCCGAAGAACACGCAAAGCGGCAGGATCATGCTCAGGAAGGCCCCCGAGGTGAGCAGATGCCAGTCCTGGCCCTTTTCGCCGACCATGGCGGCCAGGGCGCTGGTTACGACGCGGTTGCGGTCACCCAGGAAGATGAGGGCGACAAGGTAGTCGTTCCATACCCACAGGAACTGGAAGATGGCAAAGCTGGCCAGCGCGGGCACCGAGAGCGGCAGGATGAGCCTGACAAACGTGACAAAGGGCGTGGCGCCGTCGATGTAGGCCGACTCGAGGATGTCCCGGGGCAGCTGGCTGATGTAGTTGAACAAGAGGTAAACGGCCAGCGGCAGACCGAAGCCCGTGTGCGCCAGCCACATGGCCAGGTATGTCCCGTTGAGGTCGAGGCGGGTGAAGTCCTGGAGCACGGGGATCAGGGCGATCTGCAGGGGGACGACCAGAAGCGCCACCACGATGACAAAGACCGTCTTGCGTCCGGGAAACTCCATCCACGCGAAGGCGAAGGCGGCGAACGCGGCGATGAGGATGGGGATCAGGGTCGCGGGTATCGAGACGGCGAGGGAATTGAGCACCGCGTCGGCGAAATTGTTGCCGTTGCGGCTGATCTCGTTGCCGTTGCCGTCCTTGTACTTGATCTCGCCGGCCGAGAGCACGTTCTTGTAGTTGTCGAGGGTCAGGTTGACGCCGAAGCCTACCCACTCCTTCTCGTCCACTTCAATAGTGCGGGTCCTCTTGTTGCCTATCCACTTGAGCATCCGCCCGGGTTTCGTTTCCACGCCGGTGCGCCAGGTGTTGAAGTCGGCGGTCTTGCCCTCAAGGGTGATGGGCTGGTCAAGGTCGAGGGAGGGATCGGCCTGGATCTCGCCTGTCTTGGTCCAGCCTTCGTGGGGAAGGACTGTCCACCAGCCGCTGCTGAAGATGTCCCTCGAGTCGCGGAACGAGGTGACAAGAACGCCCAGGGTGGGGACGGTCCAGATCACGGTGACCACGACGAGGATGGCGGTGACAATCCAAGTCGCCAGCCGGCCTGCCTTGGAGTTCGCTTTCGCTTTCACTTTGCCGCTCATTTGAAGGCCTTCCTTTCGGCGAACTGCCTGAGGTTGTAGATCAGCACGGGGACGACGGCCACCAGCAGCACAATGGCGATGGCCGACGCGCGGCCTGTCTGTTGGTTGGTGAAGCGCTCCAGGTAGAACTGGTTGGCGACGACGTTGGTGCCGAAATTGCCGCCGGTCATGACCCGGACGATGTCGAACAGCTTCAAACAGAAGATCACAATAGTCGTGGTGACGGTGATGATGCTGCCCATGATGGAGGGGACAATGACTCTCCAGAAGATCTGGATTTCATTGGCGCCGTCGATTCGGGCGGCCTCCATGATCTCCTCGGGGATCCCCTTAATGGCGGCCGAAAGGATCACCATCGCGTACCCGGTCTGCAGCCACACCATGATGATGATCAACAAGAAGTTGTTCCAGATCGGCAGCTGCAGCCACGCCTGAGAGTGGCCGCCGAAGGCCAGCACGATGGCGTTGAGCAGGCCGATTTCCGAGGCGTCGTCGCCCTTGTAGGAGTACATGAACTTCCAGATGACACCGGCGCCGACGAAGCTGATCGCCATGGGCATGAAGATCAGCGCCTTGAAGGCGGTCTCCCAGGCGCTGCGGTCGGCCAGGACGGCGATGAGAAGACCCAAACCGACCGTACCGGCCGTCCCGAAGACAAGCCAGAGCAGGTTGTTGCCGAAGCTCTCGAGCATGGTGGGGTTGGTGAACGCGTAGATGTAGTTGCTGATGCCGACAAACTGGGTGCTTGTCTCGTCGAGGAAGCTGAGCCCTAGAGTGCGGATGGTCGGCAGGATGAGGAACCAAAACAGCAGAACCAGGGCGGGCCCCGCGAAGATGAGGGGTAGAAGCCACGTGCGAACCTTTCGGGGAAAGGTCTCTCCAATGGCGTTCAAGACGGAAAACAGGAGGGCAGTCGCCCCGATGCCCCAGATGACGGCAAAGACGACCAGGAGAAGTTTCGAATCCTTAAAGTCCTTGAGGAAGAGGAAACCTCCCCCGAGGACGACCACTGTGACGGCCAGAAGACCGATGAGTTTTGCGGCCTTCGCGATGGGACTTTCCACGGGGACCAACGGAACTGTGGACATGAGCGACCTCCTCATTCAGAAACGAAAACAAAAAGAAGCCCTGCCGGGTTCGCCCCCGACAGGGCCCAACGGTTACTTAGCCCAGGACGCGTCGATGGCGGCGACCACCTGGTCGAGAGTGTGCGATCCGGACACGTACGAGGTCAATTCGTGCCAGTAGGTCGAGGTCACGGGACCGGGCATTTGGTCGGTGGCGTCAAAGCGGAGCGCCTTGGCGTCCTTCAGCATGGTTCCGAGCTTCTTGTCGACGTAGTTGGTGTACCAGGAGGTGTCCACGTCTTTCTGAGGAGCGAGCACGCCGCCGGACTGAATCCAGCTCTTGATCGAGACGGCCGAGCTGAAGTACTGCATGGCGGCCCGGACTTCGGGGCGGTCGTTGAACATGGCGTAGATGTCGCCGGCGACCAGCAGCGGGGTGCCGTACTTGGTGTCGATGGCGGGCAGGCTGAAGAAGTCGTAGTCCTCACCGGCCTTGAGGCCGTTGGGGAAGAAGCTGGTGATGAAGTTGCCCTGGTCGTGGAGCCAGGCCTTCGGGGGATCTTCGAACAGGACCTTGGCGGCGTCGCCGAAGCCCGTGGTCGCGATGGACTTGCGTCCGCCGTAGACGTTCTGGTCGTCGAACCAGATGTCGGTCCAGTACTTCATGGCCTTCTTGATCTCGGGGGACGAAGCCTTGAGGGTGCCGGCGACCCACTTGTCGTAGTTCTCAAGCGAAGTGGTGCGGAGCATGGTCTGCTTCAGCCAGTCGGTCGCAGGCCAGCCGGTGGCGGCGCCCGACTCGATGCCGATGGCCCAGGGAGCGTCCCCGTCCTTCTTGATCTGATTCTGGAGGGCGATGAGTTCGGCCCAGGTGCTGGGGACCTTGTAGCCGGCCTTATCGAAGGCCTTCTTGTTGTACCAGACGATGCCCTTCACGTTGGCGCGGGCCCAGAGGCCGGCCATGATAGGCTTTCCGTCGGGGCCAGGCTTGGTTCCCATGTCGAGCCAGCTCTGGATGTAGTTCTTCTTGTAGCTGGCAGGGAGAGCCTTGTTCAAGTCAATCACCTTGCCCTTCTTGGCGAAACCGGCCAGAAGCCCGGGCTGGGGGAAGTCGGCGATGTCGGGGGCGTTGCCGCCGTCCACGCGGACAGTAATCGAAGCCTCAAACTCCTTGGACCCCTCGTAGACGATGTTGATGCCGGTGGCGGCTTCAAAATCCTTCACCGAGTCATTGAACTTGACGGCGTCGTTGTCGACGAACGGGCCGGTCATGGTCACCGTCGTCCCTTTGTACTTTCCGGCCATGGCGTCCGACAGGGGATCGGCAGACACGGAAACAGCGAACAGGGTCAGGGCCGCCAAAGCGGCCAAGGCGCAGGTAATTCTCTTCATACTTCTTTCTCCTTGTTGGGGTTGAACCCCTAGAACCAGCCCGAGACTCCTTTTCCCTCCTTGACCTGCGGGTTCAGGTCGTTGATCTAGCGACCACGGCGACGTTGAGCTGGACGGCTTGCAGGGGTCGTCCGGGCTCACGGATTCGGTCCAGCAAGAGTTCGGCGGCCAAACGGCCCGACTCGCCCAGCGCTTGGCTGATGGTCGAAAGTTCCACATAGTCGGCGGCTTCGATGTCGTCGAAGCCCATCACGGCAAGCTCTTCAGGCACCCGGACGCCGAGCTGGCGGGCGGCTCGGAGCACCCCGATGGCCTGAAGGTCGCTCATGGCAAAGATCGCCCGCGGCGGCCTTTCCAGCCGCAGCAGTTCGAGCCCCATGCGGCAGCCGTCGGCGACCGAGCCCTCGCCCAGCCGGATGTGTTCCGGGTCGACAGGATGCCCCGCGTCGGCAAGGGCGCCGCGGTAGCCTTCCCACCTGAGGGCGCTGGGCTGCAGCGAGTACGGAAGGATCACGGTCTCCCCCACGAAGGCACAGGAGTGGTAGCCCCTTTCAAGAAAATGGCCCGCGGCCAGAGCACCGCCGCGGACGTTGTCGGCCTCGATGCTGCTGGCCAGGTTGTGGTGGTTCTCCACGAGGACCACCTCGAGGCCGGCCTTGGCCAGGCGGCGGAAGTCTGGTTCACCCACGCGCATCGACATGATGACAAGACCGTCGAGCCGCTTGGAAAACGGAATGGAATGCAGGTACTCGTTGAGCTGGGCGGGGGAGTCCACCGTGTAGATAATCATCTCGCAGTGCGCCTGGCGGAACACGGGCGTCATGCCCTGAAGCCGCTGGACGAAACTGGGCGCCGGAAAGAACGGGGTCAGCACACCGATGCGCCCCACCTGGCGGCGGCTGCGGGTGCCCGTGTTGCCGTGGGGAATGTAGGCGAGGCTGTCCATGGCGGTTTGAATCTTCGCCCCCGTCACGCCGTTGACCTTTTCGGGGTTGTTCAGAAACCGCGAAACCGTCGCGATGCTGACTTCGGCAAGAGCCGCCACGTCGTAAATAGTTGACCCCGGGGCTACCGGCATGGTATTCTTATCCATGAAAGTTCTTTCATAAAAGCTCTTTCAAACTATGGGGCCAGTGGTCAGGTTTGTCAACGGTTTTTTTTAGGAGGCCGAAATGGACGACTTGTTTGTGTTCAGCAAGAACGGTTGGAACCCGGACAACCGGGAGCTGATGCTCGACGAAACGCTGTTCCACAGCGCCAACGGGTCGCTGGGCGTGCGTTCGGCGTTCGAAGAGGGCTACCCCGCAGGGTACGTCTCGATCCGGGGACAGTACCTGAACGGCTTCTACGACTACGTCTCCATGCCCCAGGCCGAGAAGCTGTTCGGGTTCGTGGACGAGAAGCAGACGATGCTCAACGTCGTCGACACCCAGGGCATCGTGCTGAAGGTGGGGGACGAGGTGTTCAACCTCTTCGAGGGCAAGGTGCTCGAGTATTCGCGCACCCTCGACATGCGCGCCGGCCGCAGCGAGCGCCGGTCCCTGTGGCGGTCGCCCAAGGGCCGTACCGTAGAGCTTGCGGTGCGGCGCATGGCGTCGTTTGCCCTCCTACCCCTGTTCACCATCGAGTACACAGTGCGCACCGTGGATTTTTCGGGCGAGGTGACCCTCGAGTCGGGCCACCGGGGCGCGGTTGGCAACTTCTCGGATCCCAACGACCCCCGGGTGGCCGCCGAGGCCTTCCAGCACATCCTTCCCCAGGCGCCCGAATGGGTGGACGGGACCTCGGTGGTGGTCTCGGCCACCTCGCGCTCGAAGCTTACCGTGGCCAGCGCGGTGCGCAACCAGCTGTCGCGGCCGGCCAAAGTATCTGTGAGCACGGGCGCCGACGCGGCGTTCCAGACCTTCACGCTAACCTTGAATCAAGGCGAAAGCGTCACGCTGACCAAGTGGACGGCGGTGTGCGACAGCGTGCGCGCCGTCAACTGCAGGGGCCAGGCTCTCGCCAGCGTGAGCGAGGCGAGCTCTGTCCCCCTCGAGCACTGGTACCGGAAGCAGCGCGAGTACCTTGACGACTACTGGGCCCAGTGCTCAGTGCACGTGGAGGGCGACCCGGACCTCTCCCGGGCGGTGACCTACAACCTGTACCAGCTGCTTCAGTCCGTGGGCAAGGACCCGCACGCCAACATCGCCGCCAAGGGTCTGTCCGGTGAGGGCTACGAGGGCCACTACTTCTGGGACACAGAGATCTACCTGCTGCCCTTCTTTTCGCTGAACTTTCCCGCCTTGGCCCGGAACCTTATCGAGTTCCGCCACACCACCCTCGACGCGGCCCGGGAGAACGCCCGCATCCTGGGCCACAAGAAAGGTGCGCTGTTCCCCTGGCGGACCATCATGGGCAAGGAGTGCTCGGGGTACTTCCCCTCGGGGACCGCGCAGTACCACATCGACGCCGACATCGCGTACTCTGTGATCCAGTACCACCAGCTCACCGGCGACCTCGACTTCCTGGCCCGGGTCGGCGCCGAGATCCTGTTTGAGACCGCGCGGCTGTGGATGGACGTGGGCCACGAGAGCGGCGGCAAGTTCCGCATCCACGGGGTGACGGGGCCCGACGAATACACGTGCCTTGTGAACAACAACTACTACACCAACGTCATGGCACGCCACAACCTCAGGTGGGCCGTCAGGGCGTGGAAGCTGCTCGAGGACGCCGGGAAGCTTGCCCCCCTGGCGGCCAAGCTGGCGCTCACCGCCGTCGAGGTTGAAGGCTTTGCCCGCGCCGCCGAGACCATGCTCGTCCCTTACGACGACGAACGCGGTATCAACCCCCAGGACGACTCGTTCCTCGACAAGCCGCTGTGGGACTTCGCGGGCACGCCCAAGGACCACTATCCGCTGCTCCTCCACTACCACCCTCTCCACCTCTACCGCCACCAGGTGTGCAAACAGGCCGACACCGTGCTGGCGCACTTTCTGCTTGAGGACGACCAGGACGAGGCAACCGTCGCCCGCTCCTTTGAGTACTACGAGGCCGTTACCACCCACGACTCGTCCCTTTCGACGTGCATCTTCAGCATCGTGGCCTCGAAACTGGGGCAGACCGACAAGGCGTACAAGTACTTTGAAGAGACGTCCAAGCTCGACCTGCTCAACACCCACGGGAACACCAAGGACGGTATCCACGCGGCCAATATGGGCGGCACCTACATGGGCATCGTGTTCGGGTTCGGCGGGTTGCGGCTCAAGGACGACGGGCTTCACCTCAACCCGGCGCTCCCGGCGGCGTGGAGCTCCTACGATTTCAAGGTCCACGACAGGGGGAGCCGCATCAAGGTGACGGTGGACGGCGAAGGCTGCCGGCTGACCCTGGAGCACGGGCCCGCCCGCACCCTGACGGTCTACGGAAAACAGGTGGTCCTCGAGGGTGCTCTGACCCTGGCTCGGCCGAAGCGCTGAGCTTCCCCCGTGGAACCGGGCGGTACAGCAATCGCCGTGCCGCCGATTTCGTGGTATGCTGTATCGATGGATGTTCCCGTTTCTACGCTGGATGAGTTGTTTGACACCTTTTTGGTCGTCCAGGCGCGGATTCACGCCAACCTTGAGGCCCACGCCGCCAGCCTGGGTCTGAACGCGTCACAACTGTTGGTGGTCCGCGACGTGTCCGATCATCCGGGCACCACGCTCAAAGACGTGTGTGTTCGCTGCGGCCTCAAGAAGAGCGCCGCCAGCCGTCTTATCGACGCCCTCGCCCTCAGAAAGATGATCGTGCGCAAGACCTGCCCCACCAGCCGGCGCGCGGTGGCCCTCGAGCTCGGCCCCGCGCTCGGCGACGGGCGCTTCTGCCGCACCACCGCGCTGACCAAGGCATTGCCCGGCTGGGCCGCCGGTCGGGGCGCCGAGACCTTCCGCGAGGCCAGGGCCGGCCTTGAGGCGATTCTTCGGCTGGCCGAGACTACCTGATCGCCAGCCGGCGCAGCAGCGGGGCGTGCTCGGGCCAGCGCCGGGTTAGAGCCTCGTCTGCCAGTTGAAATTCCTCAAACTGGAACCCGGGACTGACCGTGCACCCCACCAGTGCATAGGCGTCGTCGGTTGGGGCGCCCTCCAGCACGTCGATTTCAGCGGCAAACCAGTCGCCGGCGGGGACCACGTCCTGAAAGACTTCCCCGCGGTGGGGCTCTGTCCCCAAGAGGAAGCTGCTCAGCTCCCCCGCAGGGTTGATGCGCCACACCCGCAGCCTTGTCAGGGGGCTTGCGGCGTACAGGTGCCACATCTCGTCGGCGTCGATCTTATGGAAGGCCGAGTAGTCGGGGAGCTTGAGCAGGTAGTAGATGCCCGTCGACAGCGGCCGGGGACCGCCCAAGAGCTGAGGGGAACGGTAGGTCTGCCTGTAGAACCCGCCTTCGGGGTGGGGTTTGAGTCCCAGCTCCTCGATCCATTGTTGCGACGTTCTCATTCAACCTCCGGGTTGAGGAGCACGTGCCTGACGTGGTCTTCCCACGCCCCGGCTATCCTCAGGTAGCGCTTGGACAGGCCCTCTTGTTCAAATCCCAGCCGGGCCAGCACCCGCAGTGAGGCGGCGTTGCGGGGCATGACGTTGGCTTCAATGCGGTGCAGGCCCAGATTGGAAAAAGCCTGCCCGATGACCTCGCGCAAGGCCTCGGTCATGAGGCCCTGGCCCGTCATGGCCCCGTCAAGGCGGTAGCCCAGGTGAGTGGAGAGAAAGGCGCCGTGGACGATGTTGCTCAGGCCCACGCTGCCGATGATCCGCCCGGGGTCGTCCTTGGCGAACAGGTGCCAGCGGTAGCCCGTGTCGCGGTGGGCCGTGCGGGCGTCGGCCTTCACGGCGCCCTGGGCGCGGGTCAGGGTGAAGTACAGCTCGTCGCGCCGGGGTTCCCAGGGGGCCAGGAAGTCGCGGTTGCGCAGGTCGAAGTCGAGAAGGAGGGGGGCATCCTTGGGGGTCAGGGTCCGCAGGACGAGCCGACGCGTCTCGAGGGGATTCATATCAGCAGGAAGACCGCCGTCACACCGGTCATGATCAGGACAAAGTAGCGGAACAGTTTCTCGGGCATCTTCCCGACGACCTTCAGCCCGATGAACGCACCCAAGGCAATGAAGGGCAGCGCGACCAAGTCCACGATCAGCGACCCGCCCGAGATGTTGTGCCAAAAGATCACTTGGAGGGGGACCTTCACCAGGTTGATGACCAGGAAAAACCAGGCAGAAGTGCCGATGAACGCGTTTTTCGGAAGGCGCATCGAGATCAGGTACAGGCTCATCACCGGCCCGGCGGCGTTGCCGACCATGGTCGTGAACCCAGCAGCCGTTCCGGCCAAGGCGTGGAACCACCAGCCGGTGGGCACCGATTCCTTGTCCCTGCGGGTCTCCTGCCAGATCATGAGCGCCAGGAGAAACAGGACGATGACGCCCAGCATCTTGGTGAACTGGTTGTTCGACATGGTGGTGCCGACGGTCACCCCGGCGGCGAGGCCGAGCGCTGCCCACGGGATGAGCCTCACAAGCTGCTTGACGTCGGCGTGGCGGCGGTAATAGGCCACCCCGAACACATCGCCCATGTTGAGCATGGGGAGAAGGATTCCCGTGGAGGCCTTGGCCGTGAACGCGAAGGCCATGATGGGGACGAAGATCAGCCCCAGACCCGACAGGCCCGTCTTGGTCATGCCCACAAACAGGCCCGAAAGCCCCGTCAGCGCCCATTGCCAGGGCAGGACTGAGCTGACGAAATCAAAACTCATGAAGGCATTTCCAGGACGGCCCGGATCCGCCGGACGCCTGCAGAGCTTGCCTCTTCCTTTTGAATCTTGAACCGGCCCAGGACCTTGGTGTTCTCGACGTGGGGTCCGCCGCAGACCTCGGTGCTGAAATCACCGATCTTGTAGACCTTCACGGTCTCCTCGTACTTTTCACCAAACAGCGCCATGGCGCCCAGGCTCTTGGCGTCCTGCAGGTTCATCATTGTCATGGTGACCGGCAGCGCCCTTTGGATCTGCTCGTTCACAATGGCCTCGACGGCGGCGATCTGCTCGGGGGTCATCTTGCCCTCGTGGCTGAAGTCAAAACGCAAGCGCTCCGGGGTGATGTTGGAACCCTTCTGACGGGCGTGGTCGCCCAGCACCATCTGGAGCGCCTTGTGCATGAGGTGGGTGGCCGTGTGGAGGGCCGTCGTCATTTCGCTGTGGTCGGCCAGACCGCCCTTGAAGGTCTTGTCGGCGCCGGCCTTCGAGAGTTCCTGGTGCTTGGCGAAGGCCTCGTCGAACCCGGCGCGGTCGACGGTCATGCCGTTCTCGGCGGCCAGGTCGGTGGTGATCTCGATGGGGAACCCGTAGGTGTCGTAGAGCTTGAACGCCAGGCGCCCGCTCACCTCCTTGCTGGGGTTCTTGAGCAGGCCCGGGAGCATCTTCTCGAATTCTTTCTCGCCGTGCTCGAGGGTCTTGAGGAAGCGCTCTTCCTCGTGGGTGAGCTCGTCGAAGATCATCTGGGACCGGCCCGCCACTTCGTCGTACACTCCCCGGTAGATCTCGAGGACCGCTGCGGCGGGGACCTTGAGGAACGTGCCCGTGATGCCCAGCTTGCGGCCGCACCGCACCGCGCGGCGGATGAGGCGGCGGAGCACGTAACCCTGGCCCAGGTTCGAGGGCTTCACGCCCAGATCGTCCCCCAGAATGAAACAGCTGGTCTTCACGTGGTCGCAGATGATGCGTGCGTTGGTGTCCTGGGTCTCGTTGGTGCCGTAAGTGTAGCCTGCGGCCTGGCCCACAGCGGCGATGATGGGGGTGAACAGCTCGGTCTCGTACACCGAGGTCTTGCCCTGCAGCACAGTGCTGGTGCGCTCGACGCCCATGCCCGTGTCGACGTTGGGCTTGGGGAGGAGCACGTACTGGCCGTCGGCCGTCTTGTTGTACTGCATGAACACGTCGTTCCAGATCTCGAGCCACTTGCGGCAGCCGCAGCTGGGGCCTTCGCAGGCGTCGCCCTTGGGGCAGACGCGGCCGGTGTCGTAGAACATCTCGCTGTCGGGGCCGCAGGGTCCGCTCTGGCCCGCGGGTCCCCACCAGTTGTCCTTCCGGGGCAGGTAGCTGATCCGGCTGGCGGGAATGCCCAGGCTCTTCCAGATGTCGGCCGAATCCTCGTCCCTGGGAATTCCTGGCTCGCCGGCAAACACGGTGACCCAAAGCTTCTTGGGGTCGATGCCCAGCCACTGGGGGCTGGTGAGGAACTCGTAGCTCCAGCTGATCGCGTCTTTCTTGAAGTAATCGCCCAGGGACCAGTTGCCCAGCATCTCGAAGAAGGTCAGGTGGCTGGGGTCGCCCACCTCTTCGATGTCGCCGGTGCGCACGCACTTCTGCACGTCGACAAGGCGGGTGCCCAGGGGGTGCCTTTCGCCAAGCAGGTAGGGGACCAGCGGCTGCATTCCGGCCGTGTTGAACAGCACGGTGGGGTCGTTCTCGGGGATGAGGCTCTTGCCCGAAATCACGGCGTGGCCCTTGGTTTGGAAGAATTCCTGGTATTTGCGGCGGAGGTCGGAGGCGGTCATGGGCGAAATTATACCGGAAGCCCCCACCCATGACAATGCGGGCCCGGATCCGCCGTCACCACTTCGCGGTGGCCCCCAGCTGGAGCGCCGCCGGGTTCTCGAAACTGGCAACGAGGTAGAGCCCCAGGTTCTGCAAGGGCCCCCAGTGCAGCTCGGCCAGGGGTGTGAGCACCACGGGGAAGGCGTTGGTCAGCACGCGGCCCACAACGCTCCAGTTGCCGAAGCTGGCGATCAGGTCGTCGTAGGTCTTAGCCTGGACAGCGGGCCCCGGGTCTGAGAACCACAGTTCGTGGCGGCTGGTCAGGGTGAACGCTTCCAGGGTCCATAGTCCGAAGGCCCCCGCCCCGGCGCTGGTGGTCGAGGGGGCCGGTGGGGACAGAGCTGACGCTTCGGCCGGCAGGTCCTCGCGGACCGTGGCGTACCAGTCGACGCCCAGGTGAAACTGGGTGGACAGCGCGGCCTTGGCCGTGTTCGCGGCGGCGTCCCAGGCCGAGGCGGCTTCGAGGGTGACGCCCCCCGGGGCCGCCGAGACCCGGGCTGCCACCAGGGACTGGACCACGGCGGCCTCGGCAAACGCCTCGTCGCCCAGGGACACCCAGGCGTCGCCCAGCCAGGCCCCGGCGGTGCGCAGCTCGTCGCTTTCGAAGTTGAGCTCTGTCCCCACCGAGTCAAACAGGAGGTCGCCGGGGACCAGGACCCGCCCGGGTCCCCAGCCGATCCGCCCCAGTCCCGTGGTGAACCTCACCCCGGGAAACCGGAACTTCATCCACGCCCGGGACAGCTCGGCGGTGGGGGCCTGGTCGGACACGTCGGCGACGTCGAAGCGAACCGTGCCCTTGACGTCCTTGGTCCCGCCGTCGACCTGGGTCCAGCCGGTGACCAGCCCGGAGCTCTGTCCCCCGGCGGCGTCGGTGACCACCCACGAGCTGTCGAGCCACCCCGACAGCTGCGGCGCGAGGTCCTGGGCGCCGGCGGCTCCGCCCACGGCCAGCAGCACCGCGAGGGACAGAGCTCGCCAGGCACGAGCTCGACGAGCTCTCACCAGGTGAGCTCCTCAAGGCTGAACTTCGAGGCCGGGATGCGCACGTCGAGTTCGGCCTTGGTGATGTCGAAGAGGGTCTGCGACTTGCCTCGCATCGTGTCGGTCATAACAGCCTTGGACGGCACCGTTCGCCCGGCGGAATGCAGCACTTCCAGCACCGTCTGCGTCTTGAGCAGGCGCTCGTTCTGGCTGTACTTTTCCATCTTTCGGCCCGAAAAGTCGCCCAGGGCAACCCACACCTTAAGCAGGGGATAGGCAAGACCGGGCCCCCGGGCCCTGAGTTCCAGGACCACACACGGCTCGCCCGCCACGGCCTCGTCGCCCACGATCTTCGCCGTGTACCGAGCGGAGTAGCTCGGGTCGCCCGCCATGTCTTCGTACGAAAAGTCCGAACCGGCCACCGAGTCCTTGAGGGCCGCCCCCTGGATCTTCACGGGCTTGTCGGCCTCGGGGTACGAAACGTAGAGGGTGTCCCGCAGCCTCAGGATCTTCTGTCCCTTCTCCTCCCCCGAGGTGAACGCCACGAGCGACCTGTCGGTGCCCTGGCTGAACGACTCAAAGGCCGTCACCTTGCGGCCGAAGCGGTCCTCGACGGTGATGGTGCCCACAAAATGGGACCAAGTACCGGCTTCGTTGCGGTCGAGCCGGGCCAGGAGCTCTTCGGCCGAAAGACCGGCGGCCGTTTGAGCGCCAGCCCCGGCCAGCCCGGTGACCAGCATGGCCAGCGCGAGACCCGCGGCCCGGGCCGTCCCGTGGAATCTTCTCATAGCTCCCCCCTCAGGGCCTCGACGATCTGCAGCTTTTTCAAGCGGTTCACGGGAACGAGGGTGAACACCAGCGCCACCGCCACCGCCAGGACGAACACGACGGGCGCCGTTTGAACCTCCAGTACGGGGCGAAGCATGCTCGAGATGCCCATGTCGACACCCTTCATGGCCTCTGTAAAGTCCAGTCCCGTCACGCCAAGCACCAGGCTGATGCCGCAGCCGGCGAGAGTTCCCACGGCTGCCCCCGCCCCGCTGAGCACCGCGCTCTCGGCCAGGAACAGGCGCCGGATGGCGTTCTGGCCCATGCCCAGGGCGGCAAGCATGCCGATTTCCTTGGAGCGCTCCAGTACGACCATCAGCATCGTGTTGACGATGACTGTGCTGGCCAGCGCGAAAAAGACGAGGCCGACGCACCCGTAGATCAGGCCCACCAGGTCCATCAGCCCCCAGGTGGTGGAGGTCTCGAACCAAGCCCGGGAGGTCAGGGCGGTGCGGCCTTGGTCGGCAAGCACCTTCTGGAGGTCGGCAGCCAGGGCGCGGGGAGGGGCGCCGGGAACAGAGCTCACCAGCAGCGAAGTGGCCCCGTCGGTGAGCTTCACGAGTCGCTGGGCCGTCGCCAGGCTAGTGAACAGCCACGGAATCTGGTAGGTGGCCAGCCCCGGCCGCACGACGCCGGTCACCCGAAGCGTCATGCCGTTGGACGAGCCACGCAATGTCTGGGTGACCGCGGTCAGGGTATCGCCCGCCTTGAGGCCCAGCTTTTCGGCCAGACCCGTGCTGACGAGCGCCTCGCGTTCCCCCGGGGCGGGCAGGCTGCCGCCGGGGAGGAGGAAATCACGCAGCCGCATGGGGTCAGAGCTGAAATCGAGACCCATCAGCGAGAAGAACACCGCGTCGCCGTTGTCAAACACGCTGGCGCCCGTGGTGATCCGGGCGCTGATGGCCGCGACTCCGGGGCGCGCCTTGAGCGCGGCTTCCAGGGGTGCCAGCGGGGCAATCGAGAATGCCAGGGTGTCGGCGCCGGCCTTGAACATCTGCCCGTCCTCAATAAGAACCTGTCCCGTGGTGTAGCGCTGGATGTTGGCGGCCAGGTCGGCTTTGAGGCCCGACACCAGGGACAGCATCACCGTCATCGTCAGCGCGGCCAGGCCGACGGCAATCATGGCCAGGGCGCTCCGCCGGGGCCGGCGCGCGACGTTGCGCAGCGCCATTGTCCACAGATCACGGGTGGAGGCCTTCATCCTTCGGCCCTCAGGCTTTCGGTGATGGGAAGCCTCAGCGCCCGGCGCGTGGGCCCTACGGCGCAGACCACCGCGACCGCGACGCTCAGCACTGCCGCGCCCACGAAGCTCCAGGGCGACCACGCTCCGTACAGCACACCCGAGATCCGGTAGCCGATGTCGGTCTGCCGGACCAGGGACGAGAAGTCGAGACCCACCGCCACCAGGAGCCATACCAAAATGCCGCCCAGGAAGAGACCGAGTGCCGCGCCCAGCACTCCGATGCCGCCCGCCTCGGCCAAGAAGGTCCAGAAGAGCTGGCTGTCGGGCATGCCCAGGGCCCTGAGCATCCCGATCTCGGTCTTGCGCTCGTAGAAGGCCATCAGGAAGGTGTTGCCCACCCCCACGGCGGCGATGACGAAGACCAGGAACAGGATCATGGAGCTGCTCTTCTGTTTGGCGGTGGTCAGGGCCAGGAAGTCCCGGGCCAGGTCGCGCCACGACAGCACCCCTACTGCCAGACCTTGCTGTTTTAGGGCCGACTCAAGGCCGGCGGCCAGCCGGGCCGCGTCGGCACCGGGGTGAATGCCGACGTCGACTTCGGTGGCCAAGCCCCCCATCTCGAGCTGAAGCTGGGCCTGGTCGAGGGGGAGGAAGACCCCGTAGCGGTTCATCGAAGGGTCGGGGGCGGTGACGATCCCCACGACGTCGAGGTCGATGACCTGGTAGCTCCCCGACCGCATGCGGGTGGTGAGGGTGACCGACTGGCCCGGACCAACTCCCAGGTCGTCGGCCAGCCAGCGCCCCAGGACCACGGAGGCCTCGCCGGCCTCAAACCATCGTCCCTCCAGCTTCAGCTCCCTCCGGGGAAAAACCTGGCCGTCGGTTGCCGGATCCACGCCCAGAGCCTTGATCACCCGCGAAACCGGCGAGTCGGTCCCCGAGGCGGTCAGCCGCGCCTCGAAGGCCAGCCGGGGCGTGGCGTCGAACCCCTGGGCCCGGACAGCCGCCACCACCGCTCCGGGGTCGGACAGCGGGAACTTGAGCGTCAGCTTGTCGGGCTCGGCGGCGGCCTCGGGGGTGGCCACCCTTGCCCCGCCGTAGGCGTACCAGACAAGGTTGCGCTCCGACTCCTGGTCGGCGCCCCGGAGCATGGAGTCCATGGACAGGAAGGCGGCCAGCCCCACGGCCAGCGCCGAAGCGGTGATCATGGTGCGCCGGCGGTGCCTGACCAGGTTTTTCGCCGCCAACCTCAGAAGGAAGGGCATTTCAGGCCCCCTGTCTCTGGTCGCCGGTGATCCGCCCGTCGTGGAGCCTCACCAGGCGAGAGGCGAACTGCATCACCTGGGCGTCGTGAGTCGAGAACAGGAAGGTGACGCCGCAGGTGCGGTTGAGTTCGAGCATCAGCTCAAGGATGGAGCGCCCCGTGTCCGAGTCGAGGTTGGCCGTGGGTTCGTCGGCCAGGACCACCCGCGGGTTCTTCACAAGCGCCCGGGCGATAGCCACCCTCTGCTGCTGACCCCCTGACAGCCGCGTGGGAAGGCGGTCCTCCATCCCCGCCAGCCCCACCAGGGCCAGCAGCGCCCTCGTCCTTTCCTCCACCTCCCCCTGTGGTACGGCCAGCAGGTTGAGCGCCAGGGCCACGTTTTCGAAGGCCGTCAGCACGGGGACGAGGTTGAAGTTCTGGAAGATGAACCCAAGCTTCTCGCGCCGGAACGCCGAAAGCTGGGCTGGGGAGCGCCGGGAGACATCGAGACCGTCGACCAGCAGGGTACCTCCGTCGGCCGTGTCGATGCAGCCGATCAGGTTC
>Ga0181516_10000718_pt1 | contig 28158 bp, 20 predicted proteins | sample PEATcosm2014_Bin_25_FD_121104 | JGI IMG/M metagenome (GOLD analysis project Ga0181516, IMG submission 121104) | Peatland microbial communities from MTU Mesocosm Facility, Houghton, MI, USA - PEATcosm2014_Bin01_10_metaG | ecosystem: Environmental > Terrestrial > Soil > Wetlands > Peat | place... | reverse complement strand
GAGGGAAGGATTTCTCCGGTCTGATAATGCCTGGCAAAGGCCTGCAGCAGCTTCTCGTCGCGGAAAAATTCCTCAAGCATCTGCGAGGGCACTTCAATAAAGTCGCCCTCGGTTGCGAATCCTGAGAGGCCCGCCCACTCCGTCTGTCCGCCGAGGATGGCGTGCATCAGGTGGCCGAATTCATGGAAGAACGTGACCACATCGGAGTACTGCAAAAGGCCCGGATCGCTGGTGTCGCCACCGGGGAAATTGCAGATCAGGCCCGCTTCGGGAAGGTAGCGGCCGTGCACACCGGTGACAACCGGCGCAGCGGAGAACCACTTGTCTTTGCCTTCGCGCGGGTGCATGTCGAGATAGAAGCGGCCCACAAGCTTGCCGCCGTCAAAGACCTCGAACACGCTCACCGCAGGGTCCCAGCCGGGCACCTGGGAGGGGCGAAACTCGATCTTGAAGAGTCGAGCCGCTGTCTCCAGGACTCCGGCCTCGACCTGCACATAGGGAAAATAGGGCCGCACGGATTGCGAATCGAAATCGAAGGCCGAGCGGCGGAATTGCTCGTACCAGTAACCACGGCTGGTGATGTCAATCTCCTTCAATCCCGGCTCGCGGCCGCACGCGAAATTCAGAATCAACTCGTGTTCGCGCTCTGCGCCTTCGCGGCTAGCGTCGTTGAGCCTGGCGAGGAAGGTGCGCACGTTGGCGGCCGACTTCATCATCTGGTCGGCGGTGGCGAGGTCTGCCCAACTGCGGAAGCCGAGCACCGTGGCAATCTCCTGGCGCGTGGCCAGCAGTTGCAGCAGCAGATCCTTGTTGGCCGGATAAGCCCGCGTGTTGTAGGCCAGGAACATCCGCTCGCGCAGCGCGGCGTTGGCCGCAAACGTCATGACGGGCTGCATGTCGGGCGGATCGGTTGTCAGCGTGACTTTTCCGTGTTCATCGGCGGGATGCCGCGCGAGATAGTCAGACGGCAAGCCGTCGAGCTCCGCCACGGTGGCCTCAATGGTCTTCGCGCCCTCCTGGATATTTCGGCTGAACTCGAGCGACAGCATGGTCGCTTTTTCATGAAGGCTCTGAATCCTGTCGCGGGTCTCCTGGTCTTTGTCGACGCCGGCCAGGCGGTAGCCCAGCAGCGTCCGCTCAACGTAGTGCCGGGTCGCGGGGCTGGCTCCGGTGAGATCGATGGCCGCCAACGCGTCGTAGACCGCACGGTTCAGGCTGAGAGCGCTTCCGGCCATCGCAATCCGCTGCGCCTCCGTCTGCGCCTGGTCGCGAACGGCCGATTGGACGGCCACGGAATTTAACACGCCCGCCTGCGCACCGGCCAGGCTAAGTTGTTCAATCGCAGCATCATACAAGCGCAGCGAGTTCTCGGGCGTGCGCGGGCCGGTGACCGCCAGCAGAGCCGCGAGCGCCGCCTCATGCGCGGCCAGCCGGGCCCCGACCCAGGCCGACAGAGCCTCCGCCGAAGTCGCTCCACCCGCTTCCCACGCGTGTAAATCCTTTGTTACAGCCGTTGCAGCCGCCATATTCTGAACCATCCTCCCCAACCCTTTAGATTGCCATAGTCAGGCGGGGAGGGTATTTTTGACGCCAAAATACCCAATTAAAGCCACTTCCGCGGTTGCATCTGAATACGCAACCCATCTAATATGCGTCAATTGATTCCTATGCCTCAGACGATCGCCATTGCGCCTAGCCAAGCCCCGGTTGCTCCGGCGAGCCCGCGTCCGCGTATTGGCAAGTTGTGTGTGGCGATTCCAGGCGGTTCGCCCGCGGAGATGTTTGAGCGCGCGGATGCTGCCCTCAAAGACAGCCGTTTCTTTGAATTCCGGCTCGATTCCCTGCCCAAGCCGGCGGCGGCGCTGCCTTTTCTCAAGCAGTTTCTCGCCGAACATCGCGACGTGACCGCGATCGCGACCTGCCGTCGCAAACAGCATGGCGGCAACTTTGTTGGGTCTCTGGCGGCGGAGCTGGAGATGCTACAAAATGCCATCGCCGCCGGGTGCCAGATTGTCGATCTCGAGGTCGAGTCGGCGGAAGAAGCCAAGGCTGCCCAGCTCGCCAAGCTTCGAACCAGCGGCGCCGCGCTGCTGATCAGCTTTCACGACTTCTCGCGCACGCGCGGGCTCAGCCAGGCAGCAGATCGCGTCGAGGCTTTCAAGCCGGATTTCGTCAAGGTCGTCACGACGGCGCGCTCGCTGGCGGACAATCTTGCTATGCTTCGATTGATCGAAGACCGATCGCAGTCGTCGCACGTGGTCGGCATCGCCATGGGCGAAGAAGGCATTCTGAGCCGCGTCCTCGGACCGCGCGCGGGAGCCGCATTTACCTTCGCTGCGTTTTCTGATGGAACCGAGACGGCGCCGGGGCAGATCTCAAGCCGCGCACTGCTCGACGTCTATCGCATCGAACAGCTCGATCAGGCCACGCGGATTTTTGGCGTGGCGGGAAACCCCATTGCCCACTCGCTGTCGCCGTTGCTGCACAACACGGGCTTTCGCCGCGAAATTGTCAACGCGGTGCTGCTGCCGTTGAAGCCGCGTTCGCTCGACGACCTGCTCACCGTGATTCGCGAACTACCCCTGGCCGGCGTGGCGGTGACCATGCCGCTCAAGCAGGAAGTGCTGCCGCACCTGGCCAATATGGATCCACTGACGGCGCGGATTGGCGCCTGCAACACACTGCGCACCGGCGCAGACGGCAAACTTTACGGATTCAATACCGACGTCGCGGGCGTGGTGAGGCCGCTTGAAAAGAGATTGCGTCTCAAGGGGGCGCGCATCGCGATTCTTGGCGCAGGCGGAGCGGCGCGTGCCGCAGCCTTTGGCCTTGTGGAGCAGGGCGCGGAGGTCTTCATCGTGAACCGCACCCACGAGAAGGCGGTGACTCTCGCGCGCCAGGCAAAGGCCAAGTCGCTCAAGCACGCGGTGTTTGCCAAGCAGCATTTTGACGTGCTGATCAACAGCACGCCGTGCGGCATGCACGGGTCGAAGCAAGCCTTGCCCATCGCGGAAAACGAACTCAATGCGGGGCTGGTGTTTGATATGGTCTACAACCCGATTGAAACGCCGCTGCTCAAGCTCGCGCATACCCGCGGCATCCCCATCATCAGCGGCGTCGAAATGTTTGTGCAGCAAGGGGCGCGGCAGTTTGAGATCTGGACGGGCAAGCCCGCGCCTGAAGCGGAAATGTTTCGCGTGGTGCAGCACGAGTTGCAGCGCCGCGGCTGATGGCGATCGGCCGGCGCTCGCAGTCCCGGCGTTCACTGACTCGTGGTCATTGCCCCGCAAGCTTTTGTTCGATCAGCTTGACCGCGTGAAACTCATGCACCAGATTGAAACCAAATTGCACGCCCTCTTTGATCCCGATGCTCTCGCATGTCTTGCCCAGCGAAACATTGCGGCGCGGTAGATACGCATTGCTCAGTGCGGCGGACATGCCGAATCCCAGGGTCTGCGAGTAATTGGGCACGGGACGGCCTCGATCGTTGAAGGCCACCACTTCGCTGCGCAGAGCCCACCCGATGCGCGACTTGACCGAGCCCGATCCCTTGCGAAAATAGCGTGGGTCCTGATGAAACGCGACAGGCAGCAGCCCGTCGGTGAAGAAAAACATGGAGGCCAGATTGGTCGCATTGTAGGCGTAGAGCTTGGCCACCGCGCCCGCTCCATCGCCATAGCTCGGTCCCATGCCGGCAGCCTCATCGAAACTGGTGGTGATCGCGGCGCGGACCAGCAGCGACGGATCGAAGGTTGTTCTATAGGCCAATGCGAACTTTTGTCGCGGCTGCAATGGAGGGACCGCTGTCCGGTAATCCGGCACCGTGTCGTAGCCGGGAAACAGGAACAGCGTGCGATTGTGGGGCAGCGGCGCCTCAGGCAGGTGGGGATCGATGCGGACCTGAGGACGCATCTCGGCTTGCATCTGGCCTCTGGCCTCTTGTGCTGCGGGCAACGCAGCAATGCAGGCGCACGAAAACAGAATCGCGAGTTTTCGATTCAAAGGCCAACCTCGGCAATCCACGTCCAAGGGAATTGGAATCCATCTCGGTTCGCAGGGTTGCAGCCGCGGATGCGGATTTGCATACTTCGGACCGACATAGGGTCGGTATGTTGGCGAGGAGTTTGGAAGGCGAGTTCAGAACGCGCGTTTCGTTGGACGCCGCTACCTACTTGTGCTTCTTCACGGGCTTCTTCGCGGGCTTCTCGCCGGGCTCGTGCATCATTGGAATCGGCGCCATATCCGGGCCTACGCGGCGCACCGATGTATCTCGCAGCGCAAACGAGAGGGTGCGCGAAGACGCGGGTTTGGCCACACCGGTGGCGGGATCGATCGCGATGTCGGGCGAATTTGAAATCTGGAAGCTGAACACCGGTTCGGTGCCGCCGGGCGCGGGCTCAGACGTGATTCGCACCGGCAGGAAGCCCTGAATGGGGTGAATGCGATAGGCGGTTTCGTAGCGATGTTTTTTGAGGCTCCAGGTGAAGACGCGAATCTGATCGAAGTCGAAGGGCAACCCGGCTTTTGGAGGCGCCAGCGCGGTCACATATTCGGGCACTTCATCGTTTGGCGTGTTGGCATCGGCGTCGTGCACCTTGGCAATCACATACGCGCAGACGATGCGCTGCCCCTCTGCGTACTGCGCCACATCGTCGGGCACGTCGACATCGACGCGTCCGCCGAGAACCCATCCGGTGCGTCCCTGCGCGTCGCGAATCAGCCACCAGTCCTCGAGCAGCACCGGTTCAGCTTCGACAGCACTCGCGGAGGGCGGAGCCGCCGGCGGCCGAACGGCGGGCGCGGCAGGCTTGGAGGGCTGGGGAGCGGCTGGCTTCGCACCGGCGACCGCTGAGGGATGCGGCGTTGCAACCGGCGCATTGGCCGCCGTTTTCGCAACCGAGGCGCGCACCAGCATCTGCACCTTTTCATTGCCGGGCAGAAGATAGAAGCGGTCGGTGTCGCGCCCCGGACTGACGTGCAGGTAGATGTCGTCGCGCAAGGTTCCGTTGGCGACCACGGGGTCGGCTTTGTGCTGTGCGGCGAGCTGCGCAAACGCGTCGAAGGCTTTGCTGTCGATCACCGCGCGATCGGGAATCCAGCCAATTTCATTTTTTTCGGTTTTTACCCGCAGAAACCGCCTGCCGTGCTCCAGAACCTCGAGCGGCTGGCCATTGGTGACCTCGGCCACGCGATTGGACACCGCGGCCACGCGGTCGCGCAGATACATCTGGCGCGTCCACACGTAGACCATCTCGTGCTGCTCATGGTGCAGATTGATTTTGTTGCATCCAGTTGTAGTGAGGAGAAAAAAGAGGAGGATGGTGCTTGAAACCCAGTAAACGCAGCACCTTTCAGTGGGTGTAACCGCATTCCGGAATCGCTTCGACAAGGCCACTGGCAATTCGAGCATAGCATCGCGCGCTATCGACGAGAATCGTTCGAATGGGCTCGACGCCGCCGCAGGGAATCAAGACTCGAACATCGCTGCTGCTTTGCTTTTATGGCGCCGCAACAATTGCTGTGGCGATTACCGGGTCGTTTCCAGTTTTGGCGGTGAGAACCGACGTCAGCGCACCCGTGCTGATGGTGTACGCCTCGAGATCGGGATCGCCGGCGTTGGTCGATCCGCCGGTGGCCACCGCTAACAGGAAATTGCTCTCATTGTCCTCGGTTAGACCAATGGGCTGAACCCCGGCGCTGACGGTATTGATGAACGTAAACTCAGTCGACGATCCGCTTCCAGTGATGGAATACCATGCGATGTTGCCGGCAGAGGTGCTCCCGTTGCCGTTGGCGACATAAACATAGTCCGCGGTGGGCAGGGGGAAGATGAAGTTAGGCGCCACCGCCCCGCTGATGGAGAAGGGCGAACCGGTGATATCGGCTGGCGAGCCTGTCCCGACCGTGCTGTAGTCAATGGCGCGCAGGCCGCCCGAAGTGGTCGAAGTGGCCAGCGTCTCGCCGATGTAGAGCAGGCGGGAAGACGTGTTGGTCGTGGTGATCGGGTCTACGGCGACGGAAAGAGCTGCTCCGCCGTTATTGAGCACCTTGATCTGAGGGGTGTAGTTTCCTGCAGTGACGCCACCGGAGCTCGCGAAAGGCACAATGACTGTGCCGGCAGTGCCAAGCGCAACGATCACATAAGCGTTGTCGGGTGTTATCGCCAGCTGGTGAACCGCGGGGCTGGCGCCGGTCAGCGACGTCACGCTTGCGGTTTTCGCCGCCACGCCCGAAGGGGTACCCGTTCCGTTTAACGGGATGGACTGAATCTGCGCGGTGGTTGATTGCACCCATGCGCCCACGAGATTCGCATTGGTGGAGTCGACCTGGAGCGCACTGACAACGTCGCTGGAGATGGTGGTGCCGTTGTTGCCCGCCGTCAGCGCGCCGCCGCTATTGATGTCATAGAGCAGAATGCCCGAGGCCGTGCCCACATAGAGCCATTTCCCATTGGGCGCAATCGCCAGGCAGGTTGGCGCTCCGGGCAACGTGATTGCCGAGCCGATCGTCTGCAGCACACCGGTGACGATGTTATAGGCGATCAATTGCCGTGTCCCCTGGTTGATCACGTAAAACGGGCCGCTGGAGAGCGTGGTTGAGCCGGTCGTTCCTGTCCCGGTCGACGGCAGCGGATCCCAGAACCCCTTGCAGCCCCCGAGGAACAACGACGCCGTCAACGCCAGCCTTGCCCACTTCCCGATTCTCATCGCCGCTCCTTTGCACTGCACACGAAGCCTAAGCCATTTTCGGAGATACTGTAGCCCGGAGCCGTGAGCGCAAAGTCAACGCGACCAACAGAGAGCGGTGACCTTGCACTCCTTCAAAAGACCACACTGTTGCAGAAAATGCCTCAAGCCAAAGGTTACCGCTTCCGGCCGGATTCTGCCCTGGAACCTGCCGTGCGGGCGCACCAGCTCTGCAACACCGTTTCATTAGAGACGCGGCGAGCGGGGTTTTCGCTTATGGATGGCGCGCCAAGGACGCCGTTTGCGGTCCCACGCAGCGCAACGGGATCGAATTTAACAGGCTGGAAATCTTCGCGATCCGGCGGGGCTGCTTGCGCAAACGGAGCGAAGATGTCTGGACTTGTCGCGCCTGCTCCGAAGCTATCCTGCATGCTTCAATGCTATCGCGCCCGCTCCATCGTAGCCTGCCACACGATCCTGGCGGCGGTCAGGTCCTCGATCGCCATGCCGACGGACTTGAAGACAACGCGCCCGCCCCTTGGAACCGCGACGGCGCCATGGTTCGCGAGAATCTCGCCGATCTCCGCTTCAACTTTTGCTCCCGACATGCGCACGTCGCCCGATTCGCGCTCTGCGCACGATCGCGACTCTGCCACCACGTAGCTGCTGCGCATCGCGTCATCGTCCAGTTCGCGCAGGGTTGCGCCTGTTGCTCCCACCGCCAGCACCAGTGCGTTTGACCGCAGCCCCCTGCCCTGCAACACAGGCTCAGCTGACGAAGTGACAGTCAGTACGACGTCGGCCGAGGCGGCTTCTTCGATCGCGACGGAGCGGGCGCCGGCGAGTGCCGCCAGCCGCTCGGCATGGGAGGCTGTCCTGCTCCAGATGCGAACGTCTTTGAGCGCCGGCCACACCTGCCGCAGAGCCTCGATGTGGGCGTGCGCCTGCACGCCCGAACCTAGAATGCCGAGGCTGACCGGCATCGACTCAAACTGCAGCGGCGCGAGCGCAGTGAAGGCCACCGCCGACACCGCAGCGGTTCGCATCTCGGTGATGAGCCGCCCATCCATCACGGCAAGCGGCTCGCCGGTAGAGCGGCGGAGCAGCTCGATGACCGCCATGTGCGTAGGAAGATTCTGTTCGGCGTTTCCGGGGTAGAAAGTGACGGTCTTAACGCCCATCATGTCGCCGGCGATGACCGGCATCACGGCGAACCAGCCGTTCGTTGCAGCGTCGGGGTTGCCCGCGCGCAGAATGGTGCGCGGCGGCTGGTCGACAAGCCCGGCGGAATAATCGATCAGAGCCTGGCGAATCGCAGGAATCAGGAGTTCATAGGAAAGAACGGCACGCACTTCGTTCTCGGAGATGTACAAGAGGCTACGACCTCGCGTCCAATTCTATCCAGCCAAAGCCCCTGGTCAGTTGGGCCGGTTGTCGCCCTGGTTTGAACGGCGCCGGAAGCGCTCATCCAACGGCTGGCGCCCTTTGAATCCGGATTCCATGGTGTGCCAGTGCTCAATCGCCGTCTCGCCCATGCGCCAGCACAACAGCACAACCTCGTCGTCGACCCGGCAAGGAAAATCGAGCAGGCCCGCATCCAGATCCTTCACCTGGACGCCGATGGCATCGATTTCCGCCACGGTCTCGCGCACGCGCTGCATATGCGCCTCCACCTCGGCGCGGCGCCGGGCCACCTTGGCCACGTCGACCCGCAGGCCGCCGGAGAGATAAATCCGCTGCGCGAGGGTGGTTAACTCCGCCTCGATCTCTTCAGCCGCTCTCTTGCCATCGAGGGCGCGCTTGAGCAGTGCGTCGAGCACGGGCAGCAGCGATTGCGCTTCGTCGAGAGTGAAGGTCTTCATGCGTATCCCTTGTACTCAGGATACGATGAATCAGGCGAGCGGGCCAGCTACCAAAGTACCGGACTTCGAAGACCCGATCCCGCGTTCAAGATCTCTCGCGGCGGCATCGGACGATTTGCGCATCTCGGCGCGGTCTGGCGCGTCTAACGGACAAAGAACTTCTGCACGGGCGAATCATTCTCAAAATCCCCTTATGAGGTGACAGCTTGCGGAGTTGGAACGTTTTGCAATCCTGGGGGAAGATCCTCCGGGGTCACACTCCTATTCTTTCCATCGAAGTCACGCGCGAGTGCCCGCTGCACTGCCCCGGTTGCTACGCCTACGGCTCCAATCATCTGGGCGGCGAGGTCACACTGCGCGAACTGAGCGACTATCGCGGCGACGACCTCGTGAGAGGAGTGCTCGATCTCGCTGACCGGCACAAGCCGCTGCAAGTCACTCTGGTGGGCGGGGAGCCGATGGTGCGGCATCGCGAGCTGAGCCGCATTATTCCTGAGCTCTGCGGCCGTGGCATTTTCACCATGGTTGTCACCAGCGGCATCATCCCTGTGCCCATGGAATGGATGAAGCTGTCCAACTTCACCGTCGCCGTCTCAATCGACGGGCTGCCCGAGCACCACAACGTGCGCCGGGCCCCGGCAACCTACGAGCGCATCCTCGCCAACATTGCCGGACGGCGCGTCAACATTCACTGGACCATCACGGCGCCGATGCTCGAACGGGCCGAGTATCTCGAAGATTATGTGCGCTTCTGGAGCGAACGCGAAGAGGTGCGCAGCATATGGGTCAGTCTCTACTCGCCGCAGCGCGGAGAGAAAAGTGCCGAGCGTCTGAGCCATGCGCAGCGCGAATTCGTGGCCCGCGAACTGCCGCGCGTTCGCAAGCACTTTCCCAAGCTGCTCACCGGCGAAGGCTATGCGCACGCCCTGCTCAATCCACCCAGTTCGCCGAAGGACTGCACCTTCTCGCGGCTCTCGAGAAACTACTCGGCCGATCTCAAGACGCATGTTGAGCCCTGTGTCTTTGGAGGTGACCCGGACTGCTCGCAATGTGGCTGCTCGGCCAGCGCGGCCGCGCACTGGATCAGCGAGAAACGGTTGTTGGGTCCGCTCAAAGCGCGGCACATTATGCACGGGTCGATGCAGATCGGCAACGCAGTCGCGCGGCTGCAACGAGTCGCCATGCCCGCATGGCGCGAACGCGAAGAAGTCGAGCCTGGCCGCGATCCAAACCTGGTGCAGATTTCGATGGATTGACGGCGCAGCGAAGGGCGGTCGTTAGAGAACTTTAGGCGATGCAGTTTTTCTGGCGGCGAGAGAAGATGCGATCCATGAGGCGATGGCGCAAACGGCGAGAATCGCGCCGATAATCGCGAGCGAGAGCGTGATTGGCACATCGAGCCAGTGCGCGGCCAACATCTTGAGCGCCATAAATCCGAGCAGCGCCCCCAGGCCGTAGTGCAGATACTTCAACCGGTCCAAAAGCGCAGCCAGCGCAAAGTAGAGCGAGCGCAAGCCGAGAATCGCCGCGATATTTGATGTGTAGACCACGAACGGATCGTGCGAGACCGCGAGCACGGCTGGAATGGAGTCGACCGCAAACAGCAGATCGGTCACCTCGACGGCCAGGATCACCGGCAGCAGCGAGCCTTTTGCCGGTTGCAATCGCCTGATCCACTCCGGGATGGCCGCTTTGGCCGACCCGCCGGTCACGAGGCGGAACGCGGCATAGAGGAGAAACAACCCAAGGACCCAGGTGATCCAGTCAAAGCGCGCGATGAGAGAAACACCCGCCGCGATAAACAGCCCGCGCAGGACCACGGCGCCCGCCACTCCCCACAACAGAGCCTTGTGCTGGCGTCGCGCGTTGATGCGGAAACCTTGAAACAGCACCAGAAAGACGAAGAGATTGTCGACGCTGAGCGAGGTCTCGATGGTGTAGCCGGCGACCCACTCGAGGGCAGTTTGCCGGCCTTGCTCGACGTCCAGCCAGACGGCGAAGGCAGCGGCCGCAAGAACCAGCACGGCCGTCCAGATCCAGGCCGAGGCTTGTGTGCGGGACGCCTCGCGGCGATGAGCGGGCAGGCAGGCATCGATGGCGAGCAGCAGCACCACCGCAGCGTGAAATCCGATCCACCACACCCAGGATGCGCCGGCAATCATAAAGTGAATGCTACTGCAACGAAACCAATGAAGTTTAGCCTTTTGCGAAATGCCTCAAGCTATCGCAGATCGATCAGGCGGATCGTTTCCAGGATCACGTCGCCATCAATCGCCAGGCTGCGCGCGCTGACTTTGTCCAGAGTGTCCTGCGCGGTGTGGTGATAGCTGTTGTTCGGTCCGTAATCGAGATCGATGATGTCGATGGATGGAACGCCGCGCCGCACAAACGCCATGTGATCGTCGTCGACCGGCTCTTCCTGCTGAAAGAAGTAGCGTTCGTCGCCAAACTTTTTGGCCGCCTGGCGCACCAGGTCGACCAGCCACGCCGTCGACCGGCTCTCGCGCTGGATGTCGAGGTCCTTGTCGCCGATCATGTCTGTCAAGATGAAGGCCCGGATGCGATTGAGCGTGCCATCGCGGCCCCACTTCGCGGCGAGGTGGCGGCTGCCGTAGGTCGAGTCCGAGTCCGACCACTTTTGAATCGCCTCTTCGCCGTCGAAGAACACCAGCCACACGGAATAGCCGTCGAGCTTGCGCCCGCCTGCCGTCGCGGCGCGCAACTGGTCCGCAATCGCCATCAGCAGGCCGGTGGTCGCGGCGCCGTCGTTCGCGCCGACAAAATTGATGTTCTTGAGCCAGTAGTTGGTCTCGTAGTGCGTGGCCAGCACGATCGCGCCGTCTTTTTTCCCAGGGTAGCGCACGATGAAGTTGCGCATCGCCACCGGGCCAATCGGCGTGTCGGCAGTAAACGTGTCTTCTTCAGTCTGATCGTGGGCAAAGTGGGCGCGCAGAAACGATTCAGCCTTCAAGTGGCCGGGACCGGTGGGCCAGCGCGGCCCGATGGCCACAAAGTCGCGCGCATATTCATAGGCCTTGCCGCCGTTGAAATGTTGCGCATGCAATGTCAGTGCCGCGCACAGCGCAACGATCACCGCAGTTGCGAATCTTTTCCAAAAGCAAAACACTACGAAGTAGCCTCTTTGGCTTTGCGGCGATCCGGATGCACCCACCACGCGACGGCGATCCCGATCAGATACAAAGCCAGCATGGGAATGGCGTAGATGCACATTGTCCATGGGTCGGGACTGGGGCAGATGAAGGCCGCCACGACAAAGACCGCGAAGATGGCGTAGCGAAAGTTCTTCCACAGGAAGCGCGGGCTCACGATGCCGAACAACGCCAGAAAGAAGATGAGAATCGGCATCTCAAAGCTGATGCCCAGCCCGAGAATGATGGACAGGAAAAAGCCCGTGTACTCCTCGATGGTGATGATGGGGTTGAAGTGCTTTCCGAAGTCGATGATGAGAATCTTCAGCGCCCCGGGCAGCACATAGAAGTAGCCGAACGCGGCGCCGGCAAGGAACAAGCCCACGGTCGCGGTCATAAACGGGATCACGAACCGGCGCTCTTTCTGGTAGAGCCCCGGCGCAATGAACAGCCACACCTGATAAAGGATGAAGGGCGAGGACAGAATGGCGCCCCCGATGAGCGACACCTGCAGATAGAGGTTGAGGGCGTCCATCGGGTGCGTGTAGTTCAGCTTGATGTGGAGGCGGTCGAGCGGCATCTGGATAATTCCATAGAGCCGCTCGTGAAAGATGTAGGCAATGATGAAGCCCGCGCAGAGATAAATCGCCGATTGCACGATGCGCTTGCGCAGTTCTTCCAGGTGCTCCATCAGGCTCATGCCCGGCAGCTCTGCCCGTTGCGTGACTGCTTCGCGAGCCTTTCCGATTGCGTCCGCGGGATCAACCATTGTGACTGACCGCCTCCGTTGCAGAGGCGTTCTCGCTCTTGGCTGCGGATTGATCGTCGCCAACAGGCGCGGGCTGCTCAAGCTGCCCCATGGGGTCAAGTACTGTTGCCGAGCCGGGCACTGCGGCGGATTCAGGCGCTTCGGCGCTGGCGCCATCGGCCTGCGGAATCGCTGGCTCCGTCGCGCGCGTCGCCGCGACCGTCTCGCCCGTGGATGGCGGCAAAATCTGCGGCGCCGGCTCGGCCTTCACCGCCAGCAACTCGGGATAAGCCCCTTCGCCGGGATAGGGCGACTCAATCGCCTTGGCAACGGCCGGCGATGCGCTCACCGACTCCTGCGCGATCTGCACGCGCTGCGCCTCTTCCTTTTTGCGCCGGTCTGCGTCCTCGGCCAGCCTAAGCTCCTCTTCCATCTGGAACTTGAAGTCGTTCGAAGCTTTGCGGAACTCGTACATGAGCTTGCCGATCTGGCGGCCAATCTGCGGCAATCGGCGCGGTCCAAACACCACCAGCGCTAACACCATCAGGATCAGCGAGTCCGCCATCCCCAGGCTGCCCAGCTCAATTGGCACAGGAGTTCCCATGAAGGTTCATGATACCCGCCCTCGCACGGCGCTCACAAACCCACGGCAATTCGCGCATCCGGCCCCATCCTTCGTCCATCTATAATTAGGTACGAGCTGCAACATCCCCGTGGATGGGGTTTTTCTGAATCCGGGCAAGAATCGGAATCGGAGACACAGCGCATTCACTGCAGCCTTTTGAGAGCTTTCAACATCTCCGTTGAGCCGAACTCCCCGAGGCCGGCCCAACTGAAGGCGGAACACCGTGAACCTCGCACTGGATGAACAAGTCACGGCCACGACGGCCGTCGATAGCAGTTGCAGTCTCGAAAACTACCTCACACTCCCCGACCACCGAATGGATGACCGCATCGCCCGTGCGCGCGCACGCCTCGGCACATCGACGGTCGTGCTGGGGCATCACTATCAGCGCGACGAGGTCATCCGCTTCGCCGACTTCACGGGCGACAGCTACAAGCTCTCAAAAGTCGCCGCTGAAACCGAGGCCGACTACATCGTCTTCTGCGGTGTGCATTTTATGGCCGAGAGCGCCGATGTGCTCGGACGCGATAGCCAGCAGGTCATCTTGCCCGATCTCAACGCCGGCTGCTCCATGGCCGACATGGCCGAGATCTCCCAGGTCGAGGATTGTTGGGAGTCGCTCACGCGCCTGGGCGTCGCCGCCGACACGATTCCCATCACCTACATGAATTCGACCGCTGCGATCAAAGCCTTCTGCGGCGAACACGGCGGTCTGGTCTGTACCAGCTCCAACGCCGGCGCAGCCTTCCGCTGGGCCTTTGAGCGCGGCAAGCGTCTTCTGTTTTTGCCCGATCAGCATCTCGGCCGCAACACCGGATTCGCAATGGGCATCGCTCTCGACGAAATGGCGGTATGGGATCCGTGGGCCTTGCAGGGCGGCCAGAGCAAAGAGCAGCTTGCGCATAGCCGCGTTTTGCTTTGGAAGGGCCACTGCTCGGTCCATCAGCGTTTTTTGCCGAGCCATGTCGACACGGTCCGCGCCAAGTATCCCGGCATCCAGGTCATCGTGCATCCCGAGTGCCGCTGGGAGGTTTGCCAGAAGGCCGACGCTCTCGGCTCGACCGAGCGCCTCATCAAAATCGTCGAAGACGCGGCCGCGGGAACCATGTTCGCCGTCGGCACCGAGATTCATCTCGTCAATCGGCTTGCCAGGCGCTTTGCCAACGCGGGCAAGCGCATCATCACCCTCGACGATACCGGCTGCCTTTGCACCACCATGTACCGGATCAGCCCGCAGCACCTGGCCTGGGCGCTTGAGAATCTCATCGACGGCCGCGTCGTCAACCGCATCCAGGTGCGCCCCGCGGTCAAACACTGGGCCAAGGTCGCGCTCGACCGCATGCTGGAGCTGGGTTAGGAATCAGCCGGTCAGGTCCAGCAGCGCTGTGCGCTTACATGTGCATATGCATCGGGCTTTTCGTATCCGTCGTCGCTGCGGGAGCTGCAGCATCTCCGCTCGCTGACACGCTGGCCGCGACCTTCCACGCGGCGGCAACCTGCGGCGGCAGTTGATCCATGTGGCTTAAAAACGAAGTCACCTGCCATATCTGCGGTTCCGTCAGAGACTGCTTCCATGCAGGCATTCCACTGAGGCGCACGCCGTGCTGAATGATGTAGAAGTTCTGGTTCTCCGGCATATCGGGCGCATCCTCGACGAACTGCGGCACGCGCGGATAGAACGCGTCGCCGAGCTGCGCATGCCGGTGCACAACATCGCCGTGGCAGCCCGCGCAGTTGGTCTGATAAATCTTCATCCCCGCCAACAGATTGTCGTCCGTGGGCTGTAGAGGATTCTTGACGTCGGGCGCGCGTCGATCGACTGAGGCATCCAGTGCAGGCATGGCGATCTTCATCTCCAGCGATCCCATCTCTTTGTCAGCGCGAGGATCGACATATCCGAATCGCACGTAGCAATACACAGCCAGCGCCACAACAATAACCGCTGACACAAATCCAACCAGAAACTTGACCATGAAGATCTCCCTTCCCATCCGACGAGGGGCCGCGTTTATAAGAAAATGTCCGCCCTGCAGAAACGTTCAAGCAGGCGAAATCACTATACAGGTGTGCGAAGAATCTCACCGACCTCAAGCAAATGTCGCCTATGCCGATCCAGCCCTCGCCATTCTTTCCGCATCCCATAACACCAAGGTGGCATTGCACTGCGCGGTTCTCCACAACGGCGCGCGAGCACTACAACCTTGGTGTGAACTCCCCGACTCCTGGTAACACATTTCATGCACCAAACGATTCACCGACTGACCCGAAAGCGCCTCGCGTTTTCACATCGATGCGCTGGACAATGTTCATGTCACGAGAATTTTAGAGGGCAGTGCATGTTACTTAGACGGATTTCCCCGATCCTATTCACCGGCATTGCAATCCTGGCCACCGGTTGCGCATCCACTGGCGGCAATCCGCTCTCATCTTCGAGCAAGACCCCCGGCTCCGGTACCACGACAATCCAAATCGCGAGCCAGCCCGGAAGCCAGACCGTTCCCCTCGGCGCCACTGCAAAGTTCACAGTCGTCGCCAGCAGCTTTGAACCGCTCAGCTATCAATGGACTCGCAACGGCGACCCGATCGACGGGGCCACGAGCGCCTCTTACACAACGCCAGCCATCGCAATCGGCGACAGCGGCTCTGTTTTCGCGGTAACCATCACGGACAAGGACGGCTCCGTCACCAGTTCCGCAGCCAAACTCACTGCCGGCCCGCGTTCGCCTGAGCCCGGCGATCTCCGGCTCCTGCTGTTTCAACAAGCCACGGTCCCCGGATTTGGCACCAGCGACCAGGCCAGCAACATCTCGCCCAACGTGGCACAGCTGTTTCCCGGCGCCATGGGCTCGCCTCTTGAAGTGGGCAGCTCGGCCGTCTGCACAACCGGCGTCGCCTACGACTGCGGCTGGAACTTTTTTGTGGACTACCTGCCCCAATCGCAGAACGGATTCACCATGTTCTACCAGGGCCGCCCCTACGAGGAATTCGATCACGATCTCGATGCGCTGGCGGGCTCCAACGTAGTTCTAACATCGCTTGATTTTGAGCCTGCGAACGACTCCTACGCCATGGCCTGGGTCCAAACCAATCAGACCGGAGGCTTCGACTATCGCCGCGAAGTGGTCGCGCCCGCGGACATTGAGGCGACGGTCGCTCAGGACGCGGCCCAGAGCCGCATTATCACCGCCGTCTCGTTTGACGCCAACGGGCAGGCGAACCTCTTCTCTTATGGATGGTCTGGCGACACGACCACCGTCTATGAGGCGCACACGGTTCTTGCGGCATCCGCCGATGTCGCCTCAGCGGCGACCGATCTCGCCAATGAGGGCTACTCGATCAGCGCCTTTGGGGGCAACGATGCCAATGGCTATTTGCTCATCGGTACCCGTGTGAAGGGCGATAACCTGGCCCGCCCGCTCACCATCCTCAGCCAGTCGTCGACTGTCTCGACTGAAGCGGTGCCAGACTCCGTTCCCGGCACCCCGGTGGCGAACCTTTACTCTGCCGGAAGCGGCCAGGTCCTGATCAGCGAGTACTAGGGTTCGCTTTCGAAACGTGCCGCAAAGGTTGGCGAGGCTGCAAAGGCTGTTTGCCTGGTCCCGTTTTTCTTGTCAAGCCCCCTACGGCAAAGATTTCTTCTAACTTATTGATTCCATTCGCAAAAAACTTTCCCACAGTTTGCACATTAATTGATCTGAATCCGGCATAATAAAGACAGTCCTCAAAAAGAGCGAAATACCTTTGCTTTTCGGGCAATTCGCCCCGATCGCGGAGCGCTTTTCCGGAAACTTTGGCGCGATTTTGGCATTGGGGCCAAGCATCAAAATGGCCGTAGAATGGCATTTTCGCTTTTCTTTCGCCTCACGAGAGCGTTTTTCAAGGCCTATGAAGAAAACAAAGGGCTTCTGGGCGAAGAGTGTGCATACCCCTCCCCTACCCCCTTTGTCTTATGTTCGCCTGTTTTCGCCGGTTTCGGCCTCGGCAGGCGCCCTATTCCACGATCTTCAGCGTTGTCTCGGCTGTCGCCAGTGAGCTGCCTCCGACCCAGATGTCGTAGGTGGTGGGCTCGACGGTCCGTTTCACTTCAACGTTGTAGAAGCTCAACTCATTGAAGCTCAGCGGCAGTGTCACGCGTTTGGTCTCGCCGGGCGCGAGCTCGATGCGCGCAAAGCCCTTCAGCTCCCGCACCGGCTGTTCCACGCTTGCCCATGTGTTGCGAATGTAGAGCTGCACCACCTCGGCTCCGGCCACGCTGCCGGTGTTGGTCACATCGACGCTCACCTCTGTTACGGGCGTGTTTCCGCCGTTGAGCACTTCCTGCAACGGCACCTCTGCAGGGGACACGGTCGGCGTCGAATAGCGGAACCGCGTGTAGCTCAGGCCCCAGCCAAAGGGGTAGAGCGCGGAATTCTCTTCGTCAACGTAGCGGGATTGAAACTTCTCAATCGAGGTGTAAGGCATGTGGCTCAAGTCGGCATCCGCGGGCCGGCCCGTGGGAAGCTGCGCATAGTAAAGCGGCTCCTGCCCGACGGCCCGGGGAAGACTGGCCGGCAGCTTGCCCGAGGGATTCACATCGCCAAACAGCACGTCGGCGGTGGCGGGGCCTGCTTCCATGCCGGGGCTCCACGCTTCAACGATGGCCGGCACATGCTGGGCGGCCCACTTCAATACCAGTGGCCGCCCAGCCAGCACCACCAGGATTGTGGGCTTGCCTGTCGCAACAACTGCCTCAAGCAGCTTTTCCTGGTTGCCGGTGAATCCCAGATGGACCCGGCTGGAAGCCTCGCCCTCCATCCAATTCGCTGGCTCGCCGAGGGCCAGGATCGCCACATCGGCCTGTTTCGCGGTTTCGACGGCCTCGGCGATGGTCTTGTCGTCGTCCGGTGGCGGCGCCTTCTCGGCGGCGGCCTCTGGGCCACCAAACGTCAGGCTCTTGAGAATGTTCGCGTCCTCGCCGGAGAGCAGTCCGCAGCCCTCGGCGTAGAGGAGCCGGTCGCCCAGGCGCTGGCTCAGCTCCTGCCGCAGCGTAATCACGTTCCTGGGATCGCCTTGCGACCACGCGCCCTGCAAATCGCGCGCATCGTCGGCCATGGGCCCGATCAACGCAATCTTTTTCACTTTGGCGGTGAGCGGCAACAGCGTGCCGATCGCCTCGACTGGGTCGTTCTTGAGCAGCACGATGGTCTCGTCGGCAATCTTTCTGGCCAGCGCGCGCCGTTCGGGCGTCGGCTCATAGGCCGGCCCCGGCTGCGTATACGGATGATCGAAGAGCCCCAGCGCAAACTTGACGCGCAGAATGCGGCGGACGGCCTCGTCAACGACACTCTCGGGAATCTTGCCTGCACGCACCTGCGCCGCGATGGTGGTGCCGTAAAGATCGCCCTCCATGTCCATATCGACGCCGGCCTCAAGCGCCTTGCGGGCAACCGTGGGACCGTCACCAATGGAGTGAGCGATCAGTTCCTTGACCGCTCCCCAATCGGAGACGACGAAGCCATCGAAGCCCCACTCCTTGCGCAGGATCTGCGTCAGCGTGAAAGGATTGGCGGTTGCCGGAACTCCGTTGATGGAGTTGAACGAGCTCATCACCGTACCCACGCCTGCGGCAACGGCGGCGTGATAGGGCGGCAGATAGACCTGTCTCAGCGTGATCTCACTCATGTCGGTCGCATTGTAATCGCGGCCGGCGATGGCGGCGCCGTAGGCGGCATAGTGCTTCACGCTCGCCACCACCGAATCCGGCTTGGCGAGATCGTCCTGCTGATAGCCTTTGACCCAGGCTCGTGCCAGCGCTGAACTGAGATAGGGATCTTCGCCATTGGACTCGACGATGCGGCCCCAGCGCGCATCGCGCGCAATGTCGACCATGGGCGAGAACACCCAGCTGACGCCATCGGCGCGCGCCTCGACCGCCCCGGTGCGCGCCACGGTCTCTGCCGCCGCGGGATCCCAGCTAGCCGCAATCGCGAGGGGAATGGGAAACGTGGTGTGATCCCCGTGAATCACGTCCAAACCAAAGATCAGCGGGATGTGCAGTCGCGCTTTTTCCATGGCGATGTGCTGGTAGTGGTTGGTGCGGTCCGCTCCCACGACGTTGAGCATCGAGCCCACCTGCCCCCTGGCCACAAGGTCGTCGTAGGTGAGGTTCGAGGCTGAAGGTCCGGTCGCAAATCCGGCCGAGTACTGAACCAGCTGGCCGACTTTTTCTTCGAGCGTCATCTGCTTTAGCAGCGAATCGACTCGTTGATTCAGCTCTTTTGAAGCGAGTTGAGGATTGGGAACCGGGCGCTGGGCGGCCAATGAAATCGAGGCGGCGAGCAGCAGCGCGGAAATGCCCAGAGTGCGGGCCGGGAGACCTTGAACAGTTTCCATCACCGGGAGATGATAAACCCGGCGCAATGGTTGCGTCAGACGGGCGCCGCAGCGGTTCCGGTCGCAGCCTGCGAAGCTGGCGCACGCATCGCGCCGTGTGAACTGCGGTGGTTCCGCAACGATTTATCTCCAGAAGGATTCCCCTCGATTGCGGGAATGCTCTACTCTGGCAATTGACTCGCATGCCTCCTTTTGTCGAAAAGCTCCGTAAAGCGATCTGGCTGGCCTTGCAGCACGATGTATTTAACACGGCCAAGGCCGCCGCTTATTCGGGAATGCTCATGCTGTTTCCGACGATGATCGTGGTGACCGCGCTGCTTGCGCTGGTGCCTGAGGGAACGACGCTGATGGGCGAAATGCGCTTCACGGCGGAACACTTTTTGCCGGAAGACACGATGTCGTTGCTGCTGGCGTCGATACAAACCAAGCGCCTGGCGTCGGTGCAGTTGCTCTTCTCAGCGACAGGCCTCAGCATCTTTGCGGCGCTGGGCATGATGCTCACGCTGATGGAGGGATTCAGGCGCGCGTATCGCCTGCCCCGCAGCGAGTGGGGGTTCTGGCAGAAGCGGATTCGCGCGCTTCTGCTGGTGCCAATGGTCCACGTTCCACTGGCACTGGCCACGATCGTGCTGGTTTTTGGTCACCAGATTGAACATTGGATGATTGAGAATTCCGTGCACGAGTTGCGCCACGCGGTGCTGTTTTTCTGGCGCATGGTGCGCTGGATTATCGCTTTGCTCACCAGCGTGACGGTGCTCGGCGCCCTCTATCACTTCGGCACCAAGCGGACCGAACATTGGATTCGCGTCATGCCGGGCGCAATCGCCGCGACCCTGGTGTGGTTTCCCGCCACGCTCGCCTTCGGCTGGTACGTCATGCGGGTGGGCAACTATTCAAGATTTTATGGTTCTTTTGGCGCCGGTATCGCGACGCTTGTCTGGCTCTACCTCACTTGCCTGAGCGCACTTTTCGGGGCGGAACTGAACGGCGTCCTCTTCATGGTGCGTCTTGAACGGGATTTCAATACGCCTGCTTCAGAAGCAGCTTTGCCGCGTAAGTGACTCCTCTCACTGACCATTGCACACGCGTCGGAGCATACTGATTCAGGGCGAATTTCGGTACAGCTCTCCGTGTACAATGGAGCGGACTGCCCGCGAATTCATTCAACTTCCCAACTGAAAGCCAATTGGAGTCATGTCAATGCCGTTTGCAGAAATGAGTCTGTCCGAGTCCCCCGTTCAACGCCGTGCGAAGATCGTCGCCACACTCGGTCCGGCTTCAAATACAGAGCCCGTTTTTCGCGAATTGGTTCGCGCAGGGGCGGATGTTATCCGTCTTAATTTTTCTCATGGCACGCACGAAGAGAAGCTCACTTTAATCCAGATGATTCGCAAGGTGAGCCGGGAAGAGCGCAAGCCGCTGTGCATACTCGGCGATTTGCAGGGACCGAAGATTCGCACCTCGAAGCTGAAAGATCATCAGCCGGTGCTGCTCAAGGCAGGCAGCCGGCTGACTATTACGCCGCGCGATGTTCCTGGAACGGCAGCGCTGGTGGGGACGACCTTCAAGACTCTCGCGGAGAACGTCGAACAGGGTTCGCGCATTCTGCTGTCTGACGGATTGATCGAATTGCGCGTGCACGAAGTAGTGGGGCCTGACATCGTTTGCGAGATCATCAACGGCGGCATGCTGGGCGAGAACAAGGGGATCAACCTGCCAGGCATTCCCGTGCGCGTTCCGTCGCTTACCGAAAAGGATTCAGAGGATCTTGAATTTGCGTTAAAAAACGGCGTGGATGCGATCGCGGTCTCGTTTGTGCGCACGGCCGAAGATGTGCGGCTGGTGCGCAATCGCGTGTCGGCTTATGGCAGCGAGACCTGGATCATCGCAAAGCTCGAGAAGCCGCAGGCCATCGAGCATCTTGACAGCATTTTGCAGGCGGCCGACGGCATCATGGTGGCGCGCGGCGACCTCGGCGTAGAGGTTCCGCCGGAAAAGGTTCCAGCGATTCAGAAGCACATCATTCGACGCGCGTCGGAATATTTCAAACCGGTGATCACGGCAACCCAGATGCTTGAATCGATGATCGAAAATCCGCGGCCCACGCGCGCCGAGGTTTCAGATGTGGCCAACGCGGTCTACGACGGCACCGACGCGGTGATGCTCTCGGGCGAATCGGCCGTCGGCAAGTACCCGGTAGAGGCAGTCTCAATGATGGCTCGCATCGTGAGCGAAGCGGAGCGCCACATCAAAGAGGACAAGGAGAACTACGCCGAGACGCGGGTGCGGCAGAGCCATCTCTCGATTGCCGAGACGATTTGCGAAGCCACGGCACATGCCGCAGACGACCTCGATCTGCGCGGCATCGCGCTCTTCACCGAATCGGGCGCCACGGCGCGCCAGCTGTCGAAGTATCATCCGACGTCGCCTATCTTTGCACTCAGCCCGGTTGACGTGACCATCAATCGCTTGAACCTGCTATGGGGAACGACACCGATTCGCTGCCCCAAGGTCAATTCGACAGAAGCGCTGGTCGATGTGGCCGAGAGCCTGCTTGAGCAATACGGCTATGTGCGGCATCGCGAAGTGATTGCGATCGTGGCCGGCACGCGCACCAAATCCGGTTCCACCAACTTCCTGCGGCTGCATGTGCTGGGCGAACACCAGCAGGAAGGTGTGCGATTCTTTGCGCCGTCGCATGAGGAAACGGTTCCAGTGGCCGCGACGGAAGCAATGGAAAAGACGAAACGCTTCAGGGTGAGACACCCTAAATCCGCGCCGAAGGAAAAATAATCGCGCTCTGCAAACGGAAACGCCACTCGCAAGGAGTGGCGTTTTTTGTCTGCGATTGAAACAGACAGCAACTACTTCGCGGCCAATTGGCGCAGCACGTAGAGCAGGATACCGCCGTGCTCGAAGTACTCGATCTCCTGTGGCGTATCGATGCGCACCTTGGCTTTGAATGTCTTTTTCGCGCCGTCCGCCGCGGTCGCCGTCACTTGCAACGTGCGGCCGGCGGAGAATTTCGACTTCAGCAGGTCAGTGAGGCCGGGAAAATCGTAGACCTCTTCGCCGCTGAGGCCGAGCGATTCGACGTTCTGCCCTTCTTCAAATTGAAGAGGCAAAATGCCCATGCCGACCAGGTTGGACCGATGAATGCGCTCGAAGCTTTCGGCAATCACGGCGCGCACACCGAGAAGATTTGGGCCTTTTGCAGCCCAGTCGCGCGAAGAGCCGGAGCCGTATTCCTTGCCGGCGAGAATAACGAGCGGCACTTTGCGCTCGGCGTATTTCACGCTGGCATCGAAGATGGACATCGGTTCGCCTTCGGGCAGCAGGCGGGTTACGCCGCCCTCGGTGCCCGGCGCTAGCTTGTTGCGCAAACGCACGTTGGCAAAGGTTCCGCGAACCATGACCTCGTGATTGCCGCGCCGCGAGCCGTAGGAATTGAAGTCGGCGGGTTTGACGCCGTGCTCGGCAAGATACTTGCCCGCGGGGCCAGAGGCTTTGATCGAGCCCGCCGGTGAAATGTGGTCGGTGGTGACCGAATCGCCCAGCACCGCGAGCACGCGCGCGCCGACGATGTCGCTGAGCGGCGCGGGAGTATTCTTGATGCCATCGAAGTAGGGCGCCTTGCGAATGTAGGTCGAGTCGGGCTCCCACTGATAGACGTCGCCGGTGGGGAAACTCAGGCCCTGCCAGCTTGCGTCGCCGTCCGAGACGGTCGAGTACTCCTTGCGGAAGCTCTCGCTGCTCAGGCCCTTCTCAATGGATTCGGCCACTTCCTGCTGCGTGGGCCAGATGTCTTTGAGATAGACGGGGTGGCCGGCATGATCTTTGCCGAGCGGATCGGTATCGAAGTTATGGCCGATGCGGCCAGCAAGCGCATAGGCAACGACGAGCGGCGGACTCATCAGATAATTGGCGCGCACGTCGACGTTGACGCGTCCCTCAAAGTTGCGATTGCCACTGAGCACGCTGACGGCAACGAGGCCGTGCTCGTCAATCGATTTGGAAACGTCGGAAGGCAGCGGACCGGAGTTGCCGATGCACGTGGTGCAGCCGTAGCCGACCACGTTGAAGCGCAGTTTTTCGAGATACGGCAGCAGGCCGGACTTCTGGTAGTAGTCCGTCACAACGCGGGAGCCCGGCGCAAGCGAAGTCTTGACCCACGGCGGAACGGTGAGACCTTTTTCGACGGCTTTCTTTGCGAGCAGGCCGGCAGCAATCATCACCGAAGGATTGGACGTGTTGGTGCAGCTGGTGATAGCGGCAATCACCACCGATCCGTGATCGAGATACTTATCGGGATCGATGTGAAAACGCTCCTGGACCGTGGTCGTGACGTGGAGCGGAGCTTTGTCGGCGACAGCGGTGTCAGTGACCGTGGTGGTGCGCTCCCACGTGGTCGCGGTGCGCGAGCCAAGCGGCTTGGCAGTCGGCGCGAGCAATGTGGGCAGTTGCTGCGCGAAGCTTGAGGCCGCGTCGCGAAGCAGCACGCGATCCTGGGGACGCTTGGGTCCGGCGACGCTCGGCTCGACTGCGCCCAGATCGAGTTCCAGGGTTTGCGTGTACTCTGCCTCAGGCGAGTTGGCGGTGTGGAAGAGATCCTGTTCCTTGTAATACGCCTCAACCAATTTGATTTGTTCTTCACTGCGGCCGGTGAGGCGCAGATAGCGCAGCGTCTCGGCATCGACGGGGAAGATGCCGCAGGTCGCTCCATATTCGGGCGCCATGTTGCTGATGGTGGCGCGGTCGGCGAGCGGCAACTCCGCGATTCCCGGGCCGTAGAACTCAACGAATTTGCCGACCACGCCGAGCTTGCGCAGAGCCTGGGTCACGGTCAAAACGAGGTCGGTCGCAGTGGCGCCTTCGCGCAATTTGCCAGTGAGTTTGTAGCCCACCACCTGCGGCACCAGCATCGACACAGCCTGTCCCAGCATGGCTGCCTCGGCCTCGATGCCGCCGACGCCCCAGCCCAGGACACCGAGGCCATTGATCATCGTGGTGTGTGAATCGGTGCCGACCAGCGTGTCAGGATAAGCAAGCAATTGCCCGTCGATCTCGGTAGTGAAAACGACGCGGGCGAGGTATTCAAGATTGACCTGGTGACAAATGCCCATGCCCGGCGGGACGGCGCTGAAGTTGCGGAACGCGGTCTGGCCCCACTTGAGAAACGCGTAGCGCTCGCGATTGCGCTGAAACTCGAGCAGGGAGTTCTGATCGTAGGCCGCGGCGGTGCCAAACTCGTCGACCTGCACGGAGTGGTCGATGACGAGCTCGGCAGGCACAAGCGGATTGACGCGCTGGGGATCGCCGCCCAGAGTCTTGATTGCGTCGCGCATCGCGCCGAGGTCGACGATCGCGGGAACGCCGGTGAAGTCCTGCATGAGGACGCGGGCCGGCATGTAGGCAATCTCACGGCTCGGCTCGGCTTTGGCATCCCACTTAGCCAGGAATTCGATGTCGGCGGCGGTGACGTTGACGCCGTCTTCGCGGCGCAGCAGGTTCTCAAGGAGGATATTCAAACTGAAGGGCAAGCGGCTCAGGTTGAAGCCGCGAGCAGCGAGAGCGGGAAGGCGATAGATGGTATAGGCGCGGCCGCCGGAAGAGAGCGTGGCGCGGCTGGAGAAGCTATTCATTGGGAAACCTTTCTATCCGCATTGGCGCGGACGGTCTAGGAAATTGGCCTTGCGAGCACCCGCTATCGCCGGCTGCGGTCGCAACTGCGCTCGGAACAATGCGGGAAAAATCTGTGCGGAGATAGATTACTCAGAGAGCGAGGCAGCGTCCACGGTCGGGGCGGCCATGGCGAAAGCGCTGGAGCAAAGGGCGCGTCTTGATCGGGATGGCGAGACTTCTACGCATCGAAGACACCTAAATTCTAGCGCGCAGTTTGCGTGCTGGGAAGCCCAAATAGTGACGCCGATTTCGGGGCCGGGAATGCCGATCACCGGGTCGGGCAATCGGACGGGGACCGCGCTCCTATACTGAAAGAGCACGGTCCTATCTCCGCGAGGTCAGCAAGCAATTGAGCTATTGGGTCGGGTTGAGAGGTCTCTACTCTCGTTTGATGGCAGCGATGATGAGCCGCATGCCCAGCGAGCGGCAACGTCTGCCGGTTATCACGATTGTTGCCGGAGGCCTTTGCGGAGCGGTCGCGGTCGCCTTTCACCTTAGCGTCGGACGCTTGCAATCGCTGCTGATTGAGCCAGCGACGGCGGCGCCGGGGCACCTCTGGATCTGGCTCACGATCCTGACGCCGGCGATTGGCGGCCTCGTGGCCGGGCTTGGTCTTTATTACCTTGTACCGGCTGCGGCGGGCAGCGGCATTCCCCAGGTCAAGGTCGCTTACATGACGCGATCAGGCTTTGTCTCGGTCAAGGAGACTGTCGGAAAGTTCGTGCTATGCGTGCTGCAACTCGGCTCGGGCGCCTCACTCGGCGTGGAAGGCCCGACGGTGCACATCTGTGCGGGCGTGAGCAGCCTGCTGGCGCGGATCACGCGGCTGAGCCCGGGCAACGCACGGCGGCTCACAGCCGTAGGCATGGCCGCGGGCATCGCGGCGGCCTTTAACGCGCCGATCGCCGCGGTTACGTTCACGCTGGAGGAGTTGATCGGCACAGTCGATCAGGCGATGCTATCGGTGGCGATTGTGGCGGCGGCATTGGCCGCGGTGGTCGAGAACAACGTGCTGGGCTCGCGGCCGATCTTTCACGTTCCGCGTCCATTCACGTTTGACAAACCATCGTCGCTGCTTTGGTACGCGCTGCTGGGATTGCTGGCGGCGATCGTATCGGTTGCGTTCACCGATGCGCTGATCGGGTTGCGCGGCTGGTTCAAGCGTCTGAAGTCGGTGCCGCGCTGGGTGCATCCGGCGATCGGCGGCGCGGCTACGGGCAGCCTGGCGGTGGTGGCGCTGTTGCTCTTTCATGTGGGCGGCATCGCGGGCGACCCCTACAAGACGCTGACGATGGCGTTCTCGGGAGGACTGCCGGTGGCGGCGATGGCGCTGTTGTGCGTGCTGAAGCTTGCCTCGACGGTCTGTTCCTACTCGAGCGGCGGCGCAGGAGGCATTTTTGCGCCAGCGCTTTTTATGGGCGGAATGCTGGGCGGCACAGTAGGCTACCTTGACGTAATCGTGTTTCACCATTCCGCGGACTCGATTGGCGCGTTCGCGGTGGTCGGCATGGGCGCAGTTTTTGCGGGCATCATTCGGGCGCCGATGACGTCGATTCTCATCATCTTTGAGATGACCGGCGGCTACGGACTGGTGCTGCCGCTGATGATTGCGAACATGAGTGCGTTTGCGCTGGCTCGGCACTGGCGGCATACACCGGTGTATGAGGCGCTGCTGGAGCAGGACGGGATTCAATTGCCGGCGCTGCCGATCGATCCGCCGCACTATGAACGGGAACTGCAGGCGGAGATGACGGAAGACGCGACAGCGTGAGCACCTGCGGTGCGGCCATCCGCTCTTCGCGCCAGAATGCCGGCTTCTGGCTGCCAGCCCCTAGCTTTCAGCCCGGCAGACACGTGCGTCACGCGATGAAGAAACTGGCAAAATCAGCGAACATAGAGCGAAAGGGGTAGGGGAGGGGTGTGTCCATGCTCCTCATCTAAATCCTTTGCAATGAGCAAAAGTGCCGGCGTCTTTCGGAAAATGGCGAAGATTTGGAGAATACGGCATTTGCACTCCTTTCTGGGCGGTTTTGCACGCCCGGTGAAACGGCGAGAAAGCCAGCGAGCCGGCGAAAACATAAAGAGGTGAGCCGGCACCTGCGGTGCGGCTGGCGCTTCGCGCACGCCGTAGTACTGCTTCTATTGTGAACCTATTGAACAATTAACATGCAAAATCGAGCAAGGAAAATTCGCAATGGAATCAACGAGTTACAAATTATTTTTGGAATTGCCTATTGACATGAAAAACAGAGGACAGGAAACAGTTGACAGAGGACAGTGTCGTTTCCTGACCCACGATTTCAATTTCTCAATTCAGAAGTGCGGTTCGATTCGGGCGATCGAGCGAGAAGGTCGGGATCTCAATATCGAAGTGCTCACCGCTCTCGGTCTCCATCTGGTAAGCCCCGCCCATCATCCCCGACGGCGTGTTGAGGGGCGCGCCACTTGTATATTCAAAGCTCTCACCCGGCTTGAGGACAGGCTGCTCCCCGACAACACCTGGCCCCTTGACCTCGGTTAATTCGCCGCGCGCATTGGTGATCATCCAGTGCCGGCTCAGCAGTTGCACCGTTTCCTGCCCTTGATTTTCGATAACCACTCGATAGGCCCAAAAATACTGCGAGTTCTCCGGCGACGATCTCGCCTCAAGGTAAGTTGGCTCCACGCTCACTGCGATTCCTCGCGTGTTTGCCACGTACGGTGTCCAGTTTGTCATAGAGAGAGCTTAGACCAAAGTCGTGAACTGAGCGAGCCCCGGATGATGCTGAACGAACGCCAACGGGCGATGCGTTAAGCGCAGAAACTCCTAAGGCAGGCTATCGAGTTGCGCAGCGAGTTTTTTCATCGCCGCATTTTCGCGGATCACTTCGCCGGTCTCTTGACTGTTCAAAGCTATCTCCGCGGCAATCGAGCGACCGAGAATGCGCTGATCGATATTGCCAAACGGCCCAGGCACCAGGTTTCCCAACCAACCGACCCAGGCCGGGGTATGAGCGTTGCCGACAATGATGCCGGGGCGAAAGATGGCGAGGCG
>Ga0181516_10000717_pt1 | contig 28169 bp, 23 predicted proteins | sample PEATcosm2014_Bin_25_FD_121104 | JGI IMG/M metagenome (GOLD analysis project Ga0181516, IMG submission 121104) | Peatland microbial communities from MTU Mesocosm Facility, Houghton, MI, USA - PEATcosm2014_Bin01_10_metaG | ecosystem: Environmental > Terrestrial > Soil > Wetlands > Peat | place... | reverse complement strand
GGACCGCCTTGCCGGTGCTGCGGACGATGGATGAGGGCTCGACCAGCGTGATCTTGGCGGAAATGCCCAGGGTGCTGCGCATGCGCGCGGAGATCTGCTCGGAGAGCGCGTTCATGACCTTGAGCTCGTCGGAGAAGATGGCCTCGCTGACCTCCACCCGCACCTCCACGTCGTCCAGGGCCCCGTGGCGGTCCACCACGATCTCGTAGTGCGGCTCCACCCCTTCCACCTGCATGATCACCGCCTCCACCTGGCTGGGGAAGACGTTGACCCCGCGGATGATCAGCATGTCGTCGGAGCGGCCGTAGACCTTGTCCATCTTCACCAGGGTGCGCCCGCAGGCGCAGCCGTCCCGGTAGATGCGGGTGATGTCCCGGGAACGGTAGCGGATCACCGGGCAGCATTCCTTGGTGAGGGAGGTGTAGACGATCTCCCCCTGCTCGCCTTCGGGCAGCACCTCGCCGGTCTCGGGGTCGATGATCTCCACCAGGAACATGTCCTCGAACACGTGCAGGCCATGCTTGGCGGAGCACTCGCAGGCCACGCCGGGCCCGATCACCTCGGACAGCCCGTAGATGTCGAAGGCCTCGATGCCCAGGCGGGTCTCGATCTCCCGGCGCATGGCCTCGGTCCAGGGCTCCGCGCCGAAGATCCCGCGCCGGAGCTGGGTCTTGGCGAAATCGAACTGGGGCATGTGCCGGGACGCGTAGTCCGCCATGTTGATGGCGTAGGAAGGGGTGCAGGCCAGCATGGTGGTGCCGAAGTCGCGGATGAGGTTGAGCTGGCGCTCGGTGTTGCCGCCGGAGATGGGGATGACCATGGCGCCGATGCGCTCGCCGCCGTAGTGGGCCCCGAGCCCGCCGGTGAACAGGCCGTAGCCGTAGGCGATCTGCAGCACGTCGTCGGCGCTGCCGCCGGCGCTGGCTATGGTCCGGGCCATGAGGGTGGACCAGAGCTCGAGGTCGTTCCTGGTGTAGCCCGCCACCGTGGCGTTGCCGGTGGTGCCCGAGGAGGCGTGCACCCGGACCACGTCGCGCCGGGGCACCGCGAACAGCCCGAAGGGGGCCTGCTCGCGCATCTCCTGCTTGGTGAGGAAGGGGATCCGCCGCAGGTCGTCCAGGCTGCGCACCTGGTCCGGATGGAACCCGGCCTGGTCGAATTTCCGGCGGTAGACCGCGTTGTGCTCGTAGGCGTGGCCCACGGACCAGCGCAGGCGCTCCAGCTGGAGCTCCCGGAGCGCTGGGAGGTTCATGGTTTCACGGTCGGGGCTGAACATGGAAGGCGGGTCCTCGGGGTCGGGTCGGGAAGGGATGGCCCGCCGGGCGGACCCCAGCGGGGCCGCCGGCGGCAGGGAGCTTCACCAGCTGAAGTTCAGGAAGGCCTCTTCCGGCCCCGGTTCCACGGCCGGAACCGGCTTGCCGGTCCGGGCCTGGGCCGCCAGGATGTCCTGGATGCCGAACGGAATCGCGCCGCCGTGCGGATCCTGCCACTCCGGCAGGCCGCGGGTCAGGTCCGCCAGCTCCCACGGCGTGCTGGCTTCATGCCGCCGCGCGATCTCGTCCAGCACCTCCAGTTCCCCGTCCGAAAGCTGCCGGCAGTCCAGGGACCCCTGCAGGTCCACGGCGCCGTCCCGGGGCCGGGTGATGTGCGCGCTCCAGAGCGAAGGCTCCAGCCTGGGATCGTCCCCTTCGGCCACCAGGCTGGACACCTGGACCAGCACGGGACCATGCTGCAGGAACACGAACCGGTCGGTGGTGATGGGGCGGCCCCAGCGGACGATGGCCTCCCGGTCAGCCAGGTAGAGCATGCGGACCAGCTTCATGACGCTCATCCGGTTGCCGGCGCGTTCCAGCAGACGGCCGGCAGCCTGGGTCGCTTTTTTCTCGTTGAAGGTAAGGCTCATGCTCCACCACTCCAGTGATGCGAAGGTTGGGGGCCGCGAGGCAGTTCGGCTGGTCCATGGGTGATCCTTTGCAGAATAGAAACAATCCGGGCTTTGGGCCAGGGGAAATGCTGGCTCTACAATCCCCAGCCGCCATAGTCCAGGCGATATTTCTCCCGCAGTTCCCGGCGGATGCCGGGCAGCACGCCGGCCTGCCGGGCGTCCTCCTCGGCCACCAGGGACAGTCGCTTGATGTCCTCGGCGGCGGAGCGGATCTGGGTGTACGAGGCTTCATAGCCCGGGGCCGCACCGCCCTGGATCGCCCCTTCGGCCCAGACGGCGTACCAGCCCCGGTCGAAGCTCCCGATCACCTTGCCCTGGAACCCCACCGCCAGCAGCCGCGCCCAGGCCTGGTCCAGGGCGTCGGCGCGCTGGGCCAGCAGGGCCAGCCGGGCCTCGTACAGCCGGGACCCGAGCTGCTGCTGGCGGTCGGATTCCGAGAGGGCGGCCGAAGTCTGCAGGGTGTTCCCCGGGATCTGGGGCGCCAGGGCGCCCTCGGCCGGGGGCCGGCCTTCCAGCAGCGCCTTGGCGTGGTCGATGGCCACGGCGAAGTTCAGGCCCTGGCTGCCCCCCTGGCCCCCGGCGGCCGGAGCATTGTTCAGGATGAACGTGTTGATGCCGATGGCGTTGCCGGCCCGGTCCAGGAGCGGGCCGCCGCTGTTGCCGGGGTTGATGGCCGCGTCGGTCTGCACCACCGTCACCAGGCCCATCTGCCGGACGCTGCTGACGATGCCCCGGGTCACCGAGTTCTGCAGGCCCAGGGGCGAGCCGATGGCGATGACCTCCTGGCCCGGGCGCAGGGCCGCCGCGGAGCCCAGGGGGATGACCGGGTTGGCGCCGGCGTCGGCGCCGGACAGCTTCAGCACCGCGACGTCATACTCCGGGGCGGTGGTCCCCACGTAGGCGGTGGCGGTCTTGCCGTCGGCCTTGCGGATGGTCACGTAGGAGAACCCGGTCACCACGTGGACATTGGTCAGCAGCGTGTCCGGGGCCACGAAGAAGGCGCTGCCCTTGCCCCGGGCGGTCTCCACCACCACCACGGCGGCGATGCCCCTGGACACCACCTCCTCCAGGCTGGTGTTCTCCGCCCGGGCCGGAACGGCCACCCGCGGGGCGGGCGGGGCCGCCTGGGCCGCCTGGGCCGACTGGGGCGGCGGGGCCGGGGCGGCGGGCAAGGATGGCGCCGGCGCGGGGGCGGGGGCGGGGGTGCGGCTCCGGACCTGGGTCCACACCAGCACCCCCACCGCCAGGCCGGCGGCGATCCAGCCGGCCCAGGCCAGCTGGAAGGCGCTGGAACGGCCAGCGGGTGGGCGGCCCTGGCTTGGAGGAATCATGGAGGCGGCTCCGGGTGTGCGCCAAGTATGGCTCATTTCCTCGGCGCCAGGTCCGTCGCACTCCCGTCACACGGACAACACTTCGTCCGCGTATGCTTTGGGCCCGCCCAGCACGGATTCCGGAGGATACCCCTGGCCACCCAAGAAGCAACCCTGATCCTGAAACCGCTCCCCGGCGGCCAACGTCGGCCAGGTGATGGTCGCGGATCTCGATCTCGCCATGCTCGACCGGGCCCGGAAGCACGGCAGCGTGCAGGCGTTCCTGGACAGCCGGAGCGACACGCTGCATACCCAGTTCGACGGCGAAGTCAGGACGGTGGCCCGGCATCTGGTCCTGCCCGCACCGCCCGGCCCAGCCTGATTGCCGCGGTCGGGTGCAAAACGGCAAGGGGTCCCCATTTGCAACCACGAGACCTGTCAGGCCGGCATGGGCGCCTTCATTCCACCGGCAGCGGACCCCGCCCGGCGTGGGTCGGGCGCATGAGCAGGATCAGCGGCAGCAGGGCCAGGCACAGCACCCCGAAGACCCAGAAGGTGTCGGCGAAGGCCATCATGCTGGCCTGGCGCTGCAGGGTGCCGTAGGCCAGGCCCTGGGCCTGGCGGGCGGCGTCCGCGGTGGAGGAGCCGCCCGCCACCAGCGCCTGGGTGGCGTGGGACAGGAAGCCCATGTAGGGCAGGCTGCCGGGGTGCAGGTTGGCGGTGAGGTTGGACTGGTGCACCTGGGACCGCCGGGCCAGCAGGGTGGTCACCGTGGCGATGCCGGCGCTGCCGCCGATGTTGCGCACCAGGTTGAGCATGCCCGAGGCGTAGCCGGCCTTCTCGTGGGGGATGTTCTGGAACGCGGTGACGTTCATGGGCACGAACAGCAGCGCGAAGCCGGAACTCTGGACCATGCGCGAGACCATGGCGGTGCTGAAGTCCACCTGCAGGTTGAAGCGCGCCATCCACAGCAGCCCCACGCCGCACAGCAGGAAGCCCGAGGCGATCAGCACCCGGGTGTCGAAGCGCCGCAGCAGCAGCGCCACCACCGGCATCATCACCAGGACCACCACGCCGCCGGGGCTGAGGATCTGCCCGCTGAGCGAAGCCGTGTAGCCCAGCAGCGTCTGCAGGAAGATCGGCAGCAGGGCCAGGCTGCCGTAGAGCACGAAGCCCAGCACGAACAGCATCACCGTGGACATGGCGAAGTTGCGGTCCTTGAGCAGGCGCAGGTCGATGATGGGGTCGTCCTTCTTCAGCAGGTAGAACACCACCCCCACCAGGGCCACCACCGCCACCACGCCGCAGCCGATGATGAGGTTGGAGCCGAGCCAGTCCCGCCGCTGGCCTTCGTCCAGGACGATCTCCAGGGCGGCCAGGCCCAGGGCCAGGATGCTGATGCCCAGGTAGTCGATGCGGAAGCCTTCCTTCACCGACACCCGCTTGAGGCTGGGCGGATCGAAGATCATCCGGTAGGTGAGCGCCAGGGACAGGATGCCCACCGGGATGTTGATCAGGAAGATCCAGTGCCAGCTGTAGCTGTCGGTGATCCAGCCGCCCAACACCGGGCCGACGATGGGGGCGAACACCACGCCCATGCCGTAGAGGGCCATGGCCGCGCCGCGCTTCTCGTGGGGGAAGGTCTCCACCAGGATGGCCTGGGAAGTGGGCTGCAGGGCGCCGCCGCCCAGGCCCTGCAGGACCCGGAAGCAGATCAGCCAGGGCAGGCTCGGGGCCAGGCCGCAGAGCATGCTGGACACGGTGAAGATGGCCACGCAGGTCATGTAGAAGCGCTTGCGTCCGAACAGGGCCGACAGGTAGCCGCCCAGGGGCAGGACGATGGCGTTGGCCACCAGGTAGGAGGTGAGCACCCAGGTGGTCTCGTCCACGGTGGCCGAGAGGTTGCCGGCGATGTGCGGCAGGGCCACGTTGGCCACGCTGGTGTCCAGCACCTCCATGAAGGTGGCCAGCATGACCACCAGGGCGATGAGCCACGGGTTGATGACCCGGCGGTGGGCCTTAGATTGCATGGTGCGCCTTTCGGGGGGTGGCCTACTTCGTGAGGATGGTCGCGTCGACGTTCATGCCGGGGCGGAGCACCACTTTCTGGGCGTCCTGGGGGTCCAGGACGATCTTCACGGGGATGCGCTGCACCACCTTGACGAAGTTGCCCACGGCGTTCTCGGGCGGCAGCAGGCTCAGGCGGGAGCCGGTGGAGCCGGCCACGGAGTCCACGGTGCCCCGGAGCACCTGGTCGTTCATGTCGATGGTCACTTCGGCGCGCATGCCGGGGTGCACCTTGGCCAGCTGGGTCTCCTTGAAGTTGGCGGTGATCCAGGTGGCCTCCAGCGGCACCAGGGTCAGCAGGCCCTGGCCGGGCTGGATGATCTGGCCCAGCTCCACGGTCTTCCGGGTGACCACGCCGGCCACCGGGGCGGTGATGCGGGTGTAGCTCAGCTGCAGCTTCAGGGCGTCCAGGTTGGCCTTGGCCGCGGCCACGGCGGCGTTGGCCTGGCCGATCTTGGCCGCCTGGGCGATCAGGCTGGAGGCGCGGATCTCCGCTTCCTGGCGCACGCTGGCCAGGTGCCGCTGGGCGGCCTGCAGGTCGCTGTCGGCCACCTGGGCCTGGGTCCGGTAGGTGTCGAACTCCTGGGCGGAGATCTCCTGGCGGTCGGCCAGGGGCTTGGCCCGCTGGAGGTCGGCCGCGGCCTTGTCATGGGTGGCCTTGCGGGCGTCCAGGTTGGCCTGGGCCACCTGCAGGTCCGAGCTGCGGGCCTGCTCCAGGGCGACCTTGGCCTTGTCGTCGTCGGCCTTGGCGCCCTGCACTTCGGCCAGGGTCTGGCCCAGGGCGGCGACGGCCTGGTCCACCTTGCTCTGCAGGTCCCGGGGGTCCAGCTGCACCAGGAGGTCGCCGGCCTGCACCGGCTGGTTGTCGTCCACCAGCACCTGCTGGACGCTGCCGTAGACCTTGCAGGAGATGGGCACCAGGTGCCCGTCCACCTGGGCGTCGTCGGTGCTCACCCGGTTGCGGTAGTGGAAGTACATGGCCCCCACGCCCACCACCAGGGCGGCCAGGAGGATGACGAGGACCAGCCGGCCCCGGTTGGGGGCTTCGGCGGCCGCGGTGCTGGAGGCCTCGGCGGGGCTTTCGGCGGGAAGGTTGGTTTCGGTCATGGTCGGCTCCATCAGCGGACGAAAAGGGGTTCCAGCTGGCCCATGGCCCGGGCCAGGTCGGCGCGGGACTGGTTGAGCCGGTACAGGGCGTTGATCTTGTTGTCGGCGGCCCGGGCCAGTTCATCCTGGGCCTGGACCACTTCGATGTTGTTGCTGACGCCGGCTTCGAACCGGTGGCGGGACTGCTCCAGGGCCTGCTGGGCCAGGTCCACGGCCTGGGCGGCCACCTCCACCTCGCTCTGCTCGGCCGCCAGTTCCGACTGGGCCACCTGGACTTCCATGCCCATCTGGGCCTGGAGTCCCCGGCGCTCCTCGTCGATGCGGGAGAGTTCCTCCTGGGCCTTGGCGGTCTCGGCCTGGATCCGGCCGCCGGTGAACAGCGGCACCTTGACGCCCAGGTTGACCGCGTAGGTGGAGACCCAGGTGGCGGACTGGAGACCGCTGGTGCCGTAGCTGGCCGAAGCCACCACGGTGGGGAGCCGCTGGTTCCTGGCAGCCTGCTTGAGGTTCAGCTGCACCTGCTCCTGGGCGTCCAGGGCGGCCAGTTCCGGCCGCTGGCGCAGGCCGGCGGCATAGGCATCCTGGAAGGTGTACTGGGTCAGGACCGGTGCGGCCAGGCTGTCGGCCACGTCCACCCGGGTGGCGGGGTCCAGGTTCAGCAGCCGCACCAGCCCGAACCGGGCGGTCTGCAGCTGGGTGTCGGCCTGGATCAGGTTCTGCTGCTCGTTCCGTTCCTGGACCTGGGCGCGCAGGGTGTCCAGCCGGGTGCCCCGGCCGTTCTGCTGCTGGTCCTGGGCCAGCTGCTCCAGGGCCTTGGCCAGGTCCACCCGGGACTGGGCGGCCTGCACCGCGGCGGTGGCGCGCTGGGCCCGCAGGTACTGCCCCACCACCAGCGCGGCGATCTGTTCCCGCACCTCCCGGGCCTTGGCCTGGGCCGTCTGCTCCCCGCCCTGGGCCGCCTTCCAGCGGTTCCACAGGGACAGGTCGAACAGGGGCATGCTGGCATTGACGTCGACGATGCCCCAGTTGTAGACCGGGATGTTCAGGTAGGCGGGGACGGGCGCGCCGAAGGCGGTTTGCAGGTTGGGCCGGAGCCGCTGGCCGTTGGCCTCGGCGGCCACGCTGGGCATCAGGGACGAGGCCGCGCCCCGGCGGTCCTCCTGGCTCTGGGCGATGGCCAGCAGGGAACGGTGGATCTCCGGGTTCTGGGTCAGGGCGGTCTTCAGGGCCTGGTCGAGGGTGAGGGCGAGCACCGGCCCCGGGGCGGGAGCCAGCGCCGGCGGCGGGGCGGCGGGCAGGATGAGAGGCGGGGCGGGCTCGGCCCCGGCCGCCACCACGCCGGCGGCGGCCAGGCCCAGGGCGGCCATCCAGCACCAGCGCAGGGGCGCGGCCCCGGTCTCCCGGCCCCGGACGATGGCTTCCACCAGGGGCCCCACGTAGGTGCCGGAACCCAGCAGGCCGCAGCCTTCGGCGTGCAGCTCGGCCAGGAGTTCCCGGCCGGCCTCGTCCACGAAGCAGACCATGCGCAGGTCGATCACCGTGTCCCCGGGCTGGGCCCGGCCCTGCCATTCGCTCCAGGCCTTGGCCAGCTCGGCCACCCAGGGGCCGGCCAGCTTGCCTTCCAGGGAAAGGGTGAGCTTCGAGTCCTGTTCCTTGGGCGTGATCCGCAGCATGAAAGCCTCCAACGGAGTCCGTTGTTGCGGATCTCATGCCATTTTTTCAATTGCTGTAATTCGTAATGTTAGGTTGAACTGCCGAGGCGAGTGCCGAAAACCAGCTGCCGACATGTGGGCAAACTGCCGGAATATCGGCAGTTTGCGGCCGCCGGTGCGGCAGGTTCAAACCGCCGCATGGCTCCGGGCTCCGAGGCCCAGCCTGGCCATGCGGCTCTGCAGGGTGGTGCGCTTCATCCCCAGGCGGGCCGCGGCGCCGCCCGGGCCGCCGACCTTGCCCCCGGCTTCCTCCAGGGCCTTGAGGATGTGCTCCCGCTCGGCCTGCTCCAGGGTGGGCAGGGGGCCGGAAGCGGGGGCGGGCTCCCGGTCGCGCAGCTCCCACACCGGCACCTGCAGCTCGCGGCCCTGGCTGAGGATCACCGAGCGCTCGATGACGTTCTCCAGCTCCCGGATGTTGCCGGGCCAGTGCCAGGCCTGGAGGGCCTCCATGGCCCGGGTGGGGATGGTCTCGATGGGCCGGTGCATGGCCTGGGCGAACTTCTGGGTGAAGTAGCGCACCAGCACCGGGATGTCCTCCTGGCGCTCGCGCAGGGCCGGGACGTGGATGGGGAAGACGTTGAGCCGGTAGAACAGGTCGGCGCGGAAGGTCCGCTCCGCCACCATGGCGCCCAGGTCGCGGTTGGTGGCGGTGATGAGGCGCAGGTCCACCTTCTGGGTGCGGGTGCTGCCCAGGCGCTCGAACTCCCGCTCCTGGATGGCCCGGAGCAGCTTGGGCTGGAGCTCCAGGGGCAGGTCGCCGATCTCGTCCAGGAACAGGGTGCCCTGGTGGGCCAGCTCCAGGCGCCCCATCTTCTGGCTGAGCGCCCCGGTGAAGGCGCCCTTCTCGAAGCCGAACAGCTCGCTCTCCACCAGGCCGGCAGGGATGGAGGCGCAGTTGATCTGCACGAAGCCCCGGGCCGACCTGGGGCTCAGCTGGTGGATGGCCCGGGCGATGAGCTCCTTGCCGGTGCCGGTCTCGCCCAGGATGAGCACGGTGGCGTCCGAGGGCGCCACGGTCTCCACCTGGCGCAGGACCCGCTGCAGGCTGGGGCTGCGGCCGACGATCTCCATGCCGAAGTCCTTCTCCATCTCTTCCTGGAGGTAGAGCTTCTCCTCGGCCAGCTGGTCCCGCAGGGCCTGGATCTCCTGGTAGGCGAAGGCGTTGTCCAGGGCGATGGCCACCTGGGCGGCCACGCTGGAGAGCAGGGCCAGGGTCTCTCCGGTGAAGGCGCCCTCCTGGCGGCTGCCGAAGTTGAGGGTGCCCATGGCCCGGGACCGGGAGATCAGGGGCAGGACGCAGAGGCAGACCAGGCCCTCGCCTTCGATCAGCACCTGGGGGATGGGGGCGGGGAAGGCGTCCAGGTCGCTGCGGGTGAACACCAGGGGCCGCCGCAGGTCCATGGCCCGCTGGCTGGGCCCGTCCGGGACGGTGAGGGCCTGGTTCTCCTGCATGAGCCCCCGCCCGGTGGGGAAGTCCAGGTAGCGGATCTGGGCCTCGCCCTGGCCGTCCTGGGCCAGGACCAGCATCATCCCGTCGTAGCTGAAATGCCGGCGCAGGGTGGTGGAGATGGCCTGGAACAGGTCCCGGGGGTCCCGGTGCTCCACTAGTTCGTTGTTGATCTCCAGGAGGATCCGCTGCTGGTCCCGCTCCCGGGTCAGGCGCCGGGTGAGCGCGTCCAGCTGCCGGAGGCGCAGCAGGCGCATGGCGTTGGAGGCGAGGAACCGGGCCAGGTAGACCAGGTAGCCCGGGCCGGCGTCCTGGAACGCGCCCGGCCGGCGGCTGGCCAGGCTCAAGCCGCCCACCAGCCGCTCCGGGGTGCGCAGGGGGAGCAGCACCAGGGCCGGGAACTCGCTGCGCAGTCCGGGGGGCACCGGGTTGGCGCAGGCCTTGGCGCCGGAATCCTCGAGGCTCCAGAGGTCGTCCTGCAGGTTCAGGGTGTGCTCCATCCAGCCCGGGGAGGCCGGGGCCATCGCCAGCACCCCGTCGGGTGCCCGCACGGCAGCCCACTGGGTGATCTCCAGGCCCTCGTCCGGGGCGCCGAACCACAGGGCCAGGCGGTCCACGTCCACCTCCTCGCGCAGCACCTTGAACAGGGTGGTGCACAGGGTGTCCAGGTCCCGGCAGGGGCCCAGCATGGCGAAGGCGTCCAGCAGCCGGGCCAGCTTGGGCAGGTCCATGTCCCGGTACGGCCGGGGCTTCCTGGGGTGGGGCGCGGGACGGGTCATGGTCACTCCCCTCCTTCCCGAAGGAAAGAGATGCCAAAGCTTACCCTGACGGTCAGTCCCAGCGGCCTTCCGGGCGCTGCTTCCAGGCCCAGATGATGTAATCCACGTTCTGGGGCTTGCCGCCCAGGTCCTTCAGCCGGGTCATGAGCTGGCCCCGGTGGTGCTGGGTGTGCATGGCCACCTGGGTGAGCACTTCGGCCACGGTGACGTGGCAGGGGGGGCCGGGGAACCACGGGACCAGGACGGTGCGGGTGAGCGCCTCGGGTTCCAGGGCGTTGAACAGGGCGGCGAAGGCCTCGTGGTTGCTGCGGGTGAGGGCCCGCAGCCGCTGGAACTCGGCGGCGGGCCGCTCGCCGGGGAACAGCACGTCCTCGCTGCGCAGGACCATGAGGAAGGCGCCCTGGACGTCGGCGGTGTGCTGCATGCGCTGGAGCAGGTCCGGGTCGTCCTGGAAGCCGGACCGGGCCCAGGCCTGGAACCAGACGGCGTCCGCCCAGGCCATGTGGCGGTGCAGGTCCCGGAGATGGTCGAACAGCGGATTCAAGGTGGCGGGCATGGCGGTCTCCCGCCAGGAGCATAGCCGAAATGTTCCTATCCCGGCAGTTCCAGGGCCAGGAAGGGGGCCGGGTCGAGGTTCCAGGCCCTGGGCTCCTCGTGGCTGAGGATGGCGTCCCCGCCGCCGTCGGCCGGGGCGAGGTCCAGGTCGAACGGGGCCAGGGGCCGGCACTGGCCGATGTCGTACACCACCCGGACCCTGGGGTGCAGCAGTCCGTCCTGGCTCTGCTCCATCACCACGGCCAGGCGGTTGCTCTCCAGCCGGACCAGGGAGCCCACGGGGTAGATGCCGATGGCCTGGATGAAGCGCTGGACCAGCTCCTCGTCGAACTCGCCGGGGCTCCACTCGTACAGATGCTGGAGGGCGGACGCGGGCTCGATGCCGGTGTGGTAGATGCGGATGGAAGTGATGGCGTCGTAGACGTCCACGATGGAGGCCATGCGGCCCAGGAGGGAGAGCTCGGACCCCTTCAGCCGGCCCGGGTAGCCCGAGCCGTTGCACCGCTCGTGGTGCTCGGCCGCCACCTGCATGACGCTGGGGCTGACCCCGGGGGTCTGCCGGAGGGTCTCCAGGCCGAGCCGGACGTGGTCCTGCATGACGGCGAATTCCGCGTCGGTGAGCTTGCCCGGCTTGTTCAGGATGTGGTCCGGCACCCGCATCTTGCCGATGTCGTGCAGCATCCCGCCGACCCCGGCCTCGTGCAGGATGGCCGGGTCCAGCCGCAGGTGGTGGCCGAACATGATCATGAGCGCGCAGGAACTCAGGGAGTGGCGGAAGGTGAAGCGGTCCGCCTCCCGGATCCGGCACAGGCTCACCAGGGTGCCCGGGTTGCGCAGGATGGACTCGGTGATCCGGGCGACCATGGGGTGCAGCCGCTCCACCAGGATCTGCCGGCCCATGCGCACGTCCATGAGTAGAGAATGGATGACTTCGCTGGCTTCATTGCGGATCTGCAGCGCGAGGGGCAGCTCCTCCAGGTGGCTGGCCCGGGGCGCCGCGCCGGCTTGCCGGTCCGCGGCGACCGGGTCCTGGGCGGCCCCGGAGATCCGCTCCTCTGCCGGCGCGGCCACATCCAGGCCCTTCAGGGTGTCGATGCAGACCTCGCTGAGGCCGTCGGCCAGGATCCGGGCCAGGTCCGCCTCTTTGCGCAGCATGAAGCTCTTGCGAATAAATGAGTGATGCATCCATGGGCATTCCAGGTCATGGATGTACATTCCCAGCCTGAGCTCGGATTTATGGATCTTCTTGAGCATTTGGAAGCCCCAGGGCATACGGTCGAAACAATGCGGGTCTGACCGCCATGGTACGACCTTTTTTCAAAGTTAATGAATTAGGTGTTCCGGTCCCCCCACTTCGCCCGTAGTCGTTTCGGGGAAAACGACTCGCCACGCTCGCCCTTTTCCCCGAAACGTTTTGCCTGGGTCAACTTGGCCGTGCTTCGCCCCTTGGAGGCACTTTCCGAAGACAACGGAACTGCCGGATGCTTGGGGGGACCTGAACGCCTACTGAATATCTTGTTGCGAAGCTACAGATTCTGCTGCAGGAACTCCCAGATGGCCTGGTACATCGCCCAGGCGTGCTGGGGGGCCCGCAGGCTGTGGCCCGCGCCGGGCAGCAGGGTCAGGGGCGCGTGCTGCCCGGCCTTCTGCAGGGCGTCCAGGAACTGCACCGTCTGCTGCAGGTGCACGTTCTCGTCCAGGGTGCCCTGGACCAGCATGACCTTGCCCCGCAGGTCGGCCGCGGCCCTGAGCGGCGAGGACGCCCGGTAGCCTTCGGGGTTGTCGGCGGGCAGGCCCAGGTAGCGTTCCGTGTAGACGCTGTCGTACAGCCGCCAGTCCACCACCGGAGCCACCAGGATCCCCAGCTTCCAGGCCTTGCTGTGGGTCATGGCGTAGGCGGCGAGGAAGCCGCCGAAGCTTTCGCCGCACAGGGCGATCCGGTCGGTGTCGGCCCAGCCCTGGGCCTTCAGCCAGGCCAGGCCGTCCAGCTGGTCCCGCAGCTCCTGGGCGCCCAGGTTGCCGTAGACGCCCCGGGCGCTGGCCCGGCCCTTGGCCGAGGCGCTGCGGTTGTCGCAGACCCAGGTGACGATGTCCTGCTGGGCCAGGAACTGGAACCAGAGGCTGTCGGGATCGAAGGCGTTGCGCACCAGGGGCCGGCCGGGGCCGCCGTAGACCACCTGGAATACCGGGTAGCGGCGGGCGGGGTTGAAGTCGGGCGGCAGCACCAGCATGGTCTCCAGGGCGACGCCATCCCGGGCCGTGATCTGCTGGAAGCTGACCCGGGCCCGCTTCAGGGCCTTGAAGCCGGGCGAGACGGGGCTCTCCGCCTGGCGCAGGACCCGGCCTTCCAGGTTCAGCACCAGCTGCTGGGGCGGGGTCTCCACATCGCTCCAGAGGTCCACGGCGGCGGTGAAGCCGGCGTTGAAGGCCAGGGTGTGGGTGCCGGGCCGTTCGGTGAGGCGGCGCAGGTGCCCGTTGGGCTCGGGGCCCTCCAGGTCCGCGGCGTAGCCGTCCAGGCCGATGGGGTTGCGCTGGGTGGCGGCGAAATAGACCCTGCCCGCGGCGTCCACGCCGTGGACTGCGCGCACGTCCCAGGGGCCGGCGGTGACCGCGCGGCCGAGGCGGCCCTTGGCATCGTAGCGGTAGAGGTGGTGGAAGCCGGTGCGGGCGGACAGCCAGAGGAAGCCGCCGTCCTCCAGGAACACCGGCAGGGGCAGGCGGTCCACCCACCCGCCGTTGCCCTCCTCCCGGACCAGGCTCTGGCCCTTGCCGTCCTGGAAGCGCAGGCACTCCAGCCAGGTCTGGGCCCGGTCCTGGTAGCTGGCCACCAGGCCGCCCCGGGGATCCCAGCCCACCTGGACGATGAGGGTCTCCTGGTCGGGGTAGGGGTCCTCCATCCAGGCAATCCGGCCGTCCAGGTCGGCCACGCCCAGCCGGGCCACGGGCTCCGGGTCGCCGGGCCGGGGGTAGGGATAGCTGATCAGCCGCTGGGGGCCGCGGTCGTCCACCAGGGTGAAGCCGGGCACTTCGCTGTCATCCAGGCTCAGGAACGCGATCTGCCGGGAATCCGGCGACCACCAGAAGGCCCCGGGGCCGGTCCGCCGGTAGATCTCCTCCCGGTAGAGCCAGTCCAGGCGCCCGTTCAGCTGCCCGGGGCCGTCCCCGGAGGTGATGCGGGTCTCCTTGGCCGCCTCCAGGTCCGTCACATAGATGTCGTTGCCCTTCAGGTAGGCCACCCGGGTCCCGTCCGGGCTGAACGCGGGCGCCTCCAGGGCTTCGGCGCCGCCGGTGAGCCGGCGGGCGCTGGCGCGGGCCGGGTCCAGCAGGTAGAGGTCGGTCCCGGTGGACACCAGGAAGGCGTCCTGGGCCGGGTTCCAGGTGAACGGGCCGAGCCAGGCGGCCTCGGCGGCGGGTCCGGCCAGGCCGGCTCCGGCCAGGGCGGCCATGAACTGGGCGCGGTTGAGCAGGGGCCTGGGCTCCCAGCCGGGAGGGGCCAGCCGGGCCAGGCCCCGGAGCTTCTCCCCGGTCCCTTCCTGCAGCAGCGAGCCGTCCGGCCGCCAGCTCAGGGTGGCGGGCAGGGGCTCCACATAGACCGTCCTGCGGCTGGGGTGGTAGAGGCTGTCCACGGACAGGGGCGGGGCGGCCTGGGCCTGGAGCACGGGGACAAGAACAACGGCGAGGCAGAGCAACCGGATCGTCGAACGCATGCGCACCCCATGGGTCGTCAAGGTTTGGCCCAGCTTACCCGAGACCCCGGGGGGATCCCAAGGACTTACCGTGGCTGGTGGCGGGCCTGCCAGGCGATGAATTTTTCCATGTAGGCGGGCACGAACCCCGCTTCGGCCAGGCCGACGGCGCCCGCGAAGGCGGTGAGGTAGCCGCGCACGTTCACGGTGGGCAGGCGCAGGCTCTCGAAGCGCTCCTCCTCGAGGGCCTGCAGGTAGTCCCTGCGCACATGGGTCTCCGCGCTCACCTGGTCCAGGGTCAGGCCCGCGGCGTCCCGGGCCCGGCCCAGGGCCGTCGCGGCCCCGGGCGGGACCGATGCCAGGGCCGGCCTGGCGGCCGGTGCGTCCGGGACCGGCCGGGCGGCCTGGACGTCCTCAGCGGCAGGAGCCTCCTCCCGGGTCTCCGGAGCGCTCAGCGCGGCGTAGGCGGTCTCGATCGCCTCCAGGGCGTCCCGCCGGGCTTCCGCCGAGAACTCGTCCATGGCCGGCGCCGCGAAGATGCCCGTGTCCTGGCCATGGAGCTGCCGGAGCAGGCGGTAGGCCCGGGTGATCTCCTCCAGGGAGGCCCCGGGGGCGACTTCCAGGATGCGGCGGCAGCGCCGTTCCTCCAGGGGGTCCATGGCTCAGTCCCCCGCCGGGCTCGGGGACTGCGGCATGCCGTCCAGCACTTCCGCCAGGCCGTGGTGCAGGGTGAAGGAGGCCGCGCCGGTGGCCGCCGGCTGGCCCTGGGCGAAGCGCTGCCAGAGATCCTTGTCGTAGCGCAGGTAGCCCGCGAACCGGCCGTCGATGGCGAAGTGCTTGTGCATGGCGCTGGTGACCGCGAGGCCCAGCTCGACCTGGCCGAAGTCCCGGACCTGGTTGAGCAGCACGTGCAGGCAGAGCCGTTCCTGGGCGCGGTCCAGCCCTTCGGCGAAGGCCGCGGACAGGGTCCGCAGGTGCTGGACGAAGTCCTTGGCATTGGCGATCCCGTGCTCCTCCCGCTGCCTCCAGATGGCCCGGGCCGGCTCCCGGAGCCCGGTCCCGGACAGCACGCTGCCCAGCTGCCGGTACTTGAGGTTCTTCAGGAACAGGTAGAAGTTCTCGATGGAGAGCGCGTCGGGCACGATGACCCCGAACTGCAGGTCCGCCATCAGGAAGGTGTCCAGGGTGTCGTACTGGGTGCCGGCCCCCAGGTCCAGCACCACGTGGTCGGCCGGGAGCAGGCGCAGGTGGCGGAACAGCTTCTGCTTCTGGGCAAAGGTGACGTGGTCGGTGTCGGGCGAGTTGACGTTGCCGGGGATCAGCCGCAGCCCCGGCACCGGGGTGTCCAGGGCCAGCTGTTCCAGGGGCACCCGCTGCTCGAAGAACTGGGCCAGGGAGGTGGCCGGCTTGCGCATGCCGCAGAAGGTGTGCTGGTTGGGCCCGCCGTAGTCCGCGTCCACCAGGACCACGCGGCCCCCCCGTTCCGCCAGCCCCATGGCCAGGCCGTTGGCGATCAGGCTCTTGCCCGTGCCGCCCTTGCCTCCGCCCACTGCCCAGATGCGCATGTCCAACCGGTTTTTGAATCTGCGAATTAATAATATATTCCACCCGGCCCATGTCAACCATCGCCGGAACCTTTCCCCGGTGGGCCGCATTCATGAATCAAGGAGTCATGTATAATGAATAATTTAATAAACTTTGGGCCGTTGAAGGTGTCAAGACCCTGGTTGCAGGTCGCCGCCTGCTGCGCCGGAGCCATGCTCCTGCTGGCCTGCGGCGGGGGCGGCGGCGGGCGTTCGCAGCCGGCTGCGGAGCCCCGGACCTCCTTCCGGATCGAGGGCCTGTACCTGGTCCAGAGCACCCAGAACTTTGGCGGGACCCTGCCGCTGGTGGCGGACCGGAAGGCGCTGCTGCGGGTGTTCGTGACCGGACCGGAGGGCGTCGCGGCCCCGGAAGTCGAGGTCCGCCTGGGCAACACCAGCGGACCGGCGCCCGGGGAGGTGCTGGTGCGGACCATCCCCGCCCCCGCCGCCGGGGCCCCCGCCCGCGTCCAGGAAGGCCTGCTGGCGCGTTCCTGGAACCTGGAGGTGCCCGAGGCCTACATCCAGCCCGGGCTCACCGTGCGGGCCGAACTGGTGGAGCCCGGCACCGGCCGGACCGTCACCTTCCCGGCGGACGGCCGCCCGCGGCCGGTGGCGGTGCGGACGGTCCCGCCCCTGCGGGTCACCCTCATCCCGGTGCAGCACAACGGCACCATGGGGGAGATCTACGGGGAAGGGCGGACCCTGGAGGGCTGGACCGAGCCGTTCCGCCGGATGTACCCGGTGAACCAGGTGCTGGTCACGGTGGGAGCGCCGATCCGGGCGATCCGGGACCTGTCTCCCGACCAGGCCACCATGGATGCGCTGCTGGAACAGCTGGAGGAGGCGCGGGTGGCCAACGGCGATCAGTACCGCAGCTACTACTACGGCGTGGTGAAGAGCGGGTTCACCGGGAACCACACCGGGCACGGCAACACCGCCCCGCCGCACCTTCCGAACCATCGCTGCGCCTTCGGTCACGACCGGTCCGGCATGGGCCGGTGGACCTATGCCGGGACCTTCGCCCATGAAATAGGCCATCTCCTGGGCCAGATGCACGCCCCAAGCCATGGCCATGGCCATCTGGAGCCGGTGGGACTGGATCCGCGCTACCCCCATGCGGGCGGCGGCATCGGGGTCTTCGGCCTGGACCTGGCAGCCATGGAGGTCAAGGCCCCCGACGAATATACGGACGTCATGGGCTACGGCTCCAGGGCCTGGATCAGCGACTACACCTGGCGCCGGGTCCTGGAACACCGCGCCAACGATGTGGTGAGCGTGGCGGGGCCCTGGTAGGAGCGTCTCCCGGGTAGACCCGCACCTCCACGCAGACGTTCCACCCCGTCGTCAATCCGGGAGGTGTTCCCGGGTGAGATTGCGCCCGCCGTCCGCCGTGACCAGCACATCGTCCTCGATGCGGATGCCGCCCATGGGGCTCAGCTCGTCGATGAGCTTCCAGGTGAAGCGCCGGGCGTGCGGCCCCTCCCGGAACGGGCGGAGCAGCATGGGGATGAAATAGCAGCCGGGCTCGATGGTGATCACGTGGCCGGGCTCCAGGGTCCGGGTGGTGCGCAGGGTGGGGTGCTGGGGCGGCGGCGGGGCGAAGCCGCCGTCGGGGCCGGCCAGCTTGCCGGCCACATCGTGCACCTGGATGCCCAGGTGGTGGCCCAGGCCGTGGGGGTAGAAGGGGCGGGTGAAGCCCAGCTCCACCGCCTCCTCGGGGTCGGCGTCCAGGATGCCGTGCTCCCGCAGCAGGGCCGCCAGCTTGAGGTGGGACAGGTGGTGCAGGTCGCCGAACGGGGTGCCGGGGGCGACCGCGGCGGCCAGGTCCCGCTGGTTCTCCTCCATGCCGGCCACCAGGGCCTGGAACCGGGGATCGCAGCCGGGGGCCGTGGTGGTGCGGGTGATGTCCGAGGCGTAGCCCAGGGTCCGGGCGCCGCAGTCCAGGAGCAGGGTCCGGCCCTGCCGGAAGCCGCGCTTGTTCTCGTAGTGGAGGGTGGCGCCCTTCTCGTCCAGGGCGACGATGCTGGGGAAGGCCAGCTCGGACTCCAGGCTCTCCACCGCCTGGACGAAGGCGTAGTGGATCTCCAGTTCCGACGCGCCGGCCAGGAAGGCCTTGCGTCCCGCCGCATGGCCCTTGGCGCCGCGGATCGTGGCCTGGTCCAGGCAGTGCACCTCGTAGGGGGTCTTGAAGCTGCGGCCCCAGTCCAGGCAGGCGGTGAGGGCGGCGGGGTTCGGCTCCATGCCGGCGGCCAGGGCCCGCTCCGGCTGGTCGCCGATGTAGGCGGCCCGGGCCGGCGCGCCCACGGCACTCCACACCGCCTCGAGGGTGGGGGCCTCCACCAGGTCGAAGCCGGCGAGCCAGAACGGCTCGCCCAGGGGCAGCTGCTCGTACCAGAAGTCCTCGGGGGCGTAGCGCACCAGGAGCGGCTTCTGGCCGGGCTGGAGCTTCAGCACATGGTGGGGCCCGGTGGCCGGGCAGTAGTGCCGGAAGTGGGGGATGGTGTTGAACGGCGCGTCCTGGTCGTCGGCGAAGTAGGTGAAGGGCGCCCCGCTGGAGATGACCAGGGTGTCGAGCCCGTGTGCCGCCAGCGCCTGCCCGGCGTAGGCCATGCGCACCCGGAGGTGCTCGAGGAACAGTTCAGCAAGCGGCATCGTGGCTCCCGGATCAAGGTCAGCGCCCCCTAGAGTAACCGCCCTCCCCGGTTTTTTGCACCCCGCGGCGTGTGGGGGCGTTTATGAATGCCCATCCTTGCGGGTCCCGGACCGGCGTTCGCTTTGGGCAATCCCTCCGAGCTTGCGCTCCTGCGTCGCCGGGCGGGGACCCGGATCACAGGAAGCGCAGCGGCTTCAGCTCCGGGGCGAATCCGTGGGTGACGGATTTTTCGTAGAAGAGGGCCAGGCTGTCCCGTTCGGCTTCGCCCAGGCTGTAGGAGATGTTCTCGGTGAGGTATTCCTGCAGCTCGGGCTTGGTCCAGCCGATGGTGCGCCAGGCCTCGTCCACCATGGCGGCCAGGTTCTGCTTGCCCATCTCCAGGCTCTTGTGGAAGAAGGGCCCGGCGCCGCCCGGCACCGGCAGCTCCGGCGCGTCCTCGCGCACGGTCCACAGGGCGAACACGAAGGGCAGCCCGGTCCAGGCGTGCCACTCCTCGGCCAGGTCCAGCACCAGCAGCCCCTCCCGCCGGGCCCGCATGGCCACGTCGCCGATCAGCAGGGCGGCGTCGCACCGCTGCAGCATGGCGTTCTGGTCCGGGCCCATGGGCACCGCCTCCACCCGGACCCCGTAGCGCTCCCGCAGCAGGATCTGGCTCAGCACCACCGAGGTGCGGGAGGAAGTGTCCAGGGCCAGGGTGCGGATCTCCTCGGGGGGGACCTTGGACAGCACCACCACCGAGCGCACCCGCTTGGGGGAGGCGATGCACAGGCCGGGCACGATCCGCAGGCCGGGGATCCTGAGATACTCGATGGAGCTGATCAGCCCGGCGTCCACCTCGCCCTCCCGCAGGCGGTCGGCGCACAGGGAGGGGACCTGGAACTTCAGGTGGAAATGCTCGAAACCCAGGCCGTGCTTGAACCCGTAGTTGAGGGGAGCGGCGTTCAGGTAATCGATGATCGATATGCGGAAGACTGGTTCGCTGGACATCCCGCTATTTTAATCCGGCGCCTGGGCCCGGGGGATGAAACCTGAATTTCCATCTAAACTGTGACATGCGTCCGGCTCCCGTTCCCGTTTCCGCCCCCGGTCTGGCCCAGCGCCTGGACCAGGTCATGGCCCAGGCCAGGTGCTGCCCGGCCCGGTTCGCCACGGCGGCGGCCCTGGCCGGGGCGCTGGAGGTGGATCCGGCCGAGCTGGAACGGCTGTTCCTGGCCCATGCCCACCTGGGTGCCGGGGCCTGGATCGAGGCGGTGCGGGTCCAGGCCGCGCACCGGATGCTCCTGGGCTCCCGCGGCGCGGTGTGGGCCGCGGGGGAGGCCTGCGGCTTCCCCAGCCCGTCGGCCTTCCGCGGACAGTTCCTGGGCGCCACCGGATTCAGCCCCGCCAGCTGCCAGGCGCTGGGTCGGCCGGGCGTTGCCGCCGGCTTCACCCTGGCCCTGCCGGCGGGCTACCGTACCGAGGACATCCTCGCCTACCATGGCCGGGATCCCCTGAGCCTCTCCGAGCGGGTGGCGGGGCAGACCCTGGCCAAGGCCATGACCGTGGCCGGCCAGGCGGTGGTGCTGGAACTGGCCTTCGAGGTCGGCCGCGCCCGGTGCCGGGTGCTGGCTCCGGAGCCGCCCGGCCCGGCGGCCATGGGCGCGATCCAGCTGCGGGCGGCGCGGATGCTGGGGCTGGGGGCGGATCCGGCCGGGTTCGAGCGCTCCGTGCGCCAGCTGGCCCCGGAGGCGTGCCTGCGGCAGTTGGCCGCCCTGCGCCCGGGGCTGCGCATCCCGCTCACGGCGGACGTGTGGGAGAGCCTGGTCTGGGCCATCCTCGGCCAGCAGGTGAACCTGGCCTTCGCCTACACCATGCGGCGCCGGCTCACCGAGCTGTGCGGCGCCCCGGCGCCCCTGGGGCTGCGGGCCCATCCCACCCCCGCGGCGGTGGCGGCCCTGGAGCCCGCCGACCTCAAGCCGCTGCAGTTCTCCCGGAGCAAGGCGGAGTATGTCATCGGCCTGGCGCGCAAGACGGCGGACGGCTCCCTGCCCCTGGAAGCCCTGCCCGACGGCTCCGCCACCTCGGCCGCCCTGCGCCTGGGGGCGGAGCGGGGCATCGGCCCCTGGACCACCCACTACGTGCTCATGCGCGGCTGCGGCTTCGGCGACTGCGTGCCCCTGGGGGACGCGGGGCTCACCCTGGCGCTCCAGCGCCAGTTCGGGCTGGACCACCGCCCCACGGCCCGGGAGACCGCGGAGCTGATGGCGCCCTTCGCCCCCCACCGGAGCCTGGCCACCTTCCACCTGTGGGCCAGCCTGAAAGGAGTGCCCGCATGAGACCCTGGCTGCACGTCCTGCCCAGCCCCATCGGGCCCGTCGAACTGGCCGCGGACCTCAGCGGCGCGCTGGCGTACCTGGGCTTCGCCCGACCCGGGAAGGACCGGGTGCCCCGGGTCCTGGACCGGGAGGCCGCCGGGCTCAGCCTGGACCCGGCCGCGCTGGACCCGGTGCGGCGCCAATTGGAGCAGTACTTCCGGGGCGAGCGCCGGGTCTTCGACCTGCTCCTGGCCCTGCGGGGCACCCCGTTCCAGCTGCGGGTGTGGGCCGAACTGCAGCGCATCCCCTACGGGGCCACCCTCAGCTACGGGGAGCTGGCGCGGCGGCTGGGGAATCCCGGGATGTCCCGGGCGGTGGGGGCGGCCAACGGCGCCAACCCGGTTTCCATCATCGTCCCCTGCCACCGGGTGATCGGCGGCGATGGCAGCCTGACGGGGTATGGGGGAGGGATTGAAGTGAAGCGGGCGCTGCTGGCCTTGGAGCGGGGGCCGGATCCGGGCCGGCTGTTTGTGCCGGAGGGCGATACTTTCCCTGTGACGGGCCCGGGCGGACAGGTGCAATAAGGTGCCACTGCCGAGTTCCGGATCCCGGCAACTACGACTTCAAAAACATCCGGCGGCAGGTGCGTTCTGGTGAAAATCCAGCCTGAATCGAATTCTTGCGGCACTCACCTGCTGGAACTCGCCCAAAGGCAAGAAACAAACTGCTTCGTTCTTTTCCTTTTACCGGTTCGGTTCCAGCAACGCAACGCATTCCACATGGTGGGTGAGGGGGAAGAGATCCACCGCCGCCAGGCCCGCCACCTTCCAGGCCGGACCCAGCCTCTGCAGGTCCCGGCAGAACGCCGCCCCGTCGCAGCCCACCAGCACCAGGGCGCCGGCCCCGGCGGTCTGGAGCTTCGCGCACAGCTCCGGCGCCAGCCCCGAGCGGGGCGGATCCAGCAGGACCAGGTCCTCGCCGGTGCCCAGGCCCGGCACGACCCACTCCGCCACGTCCGCCGCCAGGCAATCGGCCTCCAGGCCCAGGGCCTCCAGGTTGCGCCGGGCCCAGGCCACGGCCGGCTCGTCGCTCTCCACCAGCACCCGGGTCCGGAACCGGCCGCCCAGCAGCGCGGAAAAGAAGCCGACCCCGCCATAGAGGTCGAACAGGGTGCCCCCCGGGAGTTTCCAGGCGGCCAGGATCTCGCCGAAGGCGGACCAGGCCCAGTCCGGGCACACCTGGAAGAAGCCGCCGGCCCGGTGGCTCAGCCGCACGGCACCGAAGTCGTGCCGGACCGGGGCCTCGCCCGGGTGCCAGCCGTCGGGCTCCAGCCGCCAGCAGCGGCCGCTCTCGGCCACGGCGAACACCTCGCCGGCGGGGGTGCCGGTGCTCAGTTCCCAGCGCTGGGGCTTGGGCGAAAGGATCCGGGCCTCCAGGGCCTCCTGCAGCCGGGGGATGGCCCGGGACAGGGGCCCGGCGGCGGCGGGGCAGGCGGCCACCGGCACCACCGAGTGGCTGGAGCGGCGGTGGAAGCCCAGCTCCCGGCCGTTCCAGTGCAGCTGGATGCGGTGGCGCCGGGCCTGGGCCGGGGCCTCCAGCCAGCGCCAGGGGGGCGCGTCCGGCAGGGCGCGGGCCAGCAGGTCCGCCACCATCTCCCGCTTGAGCTCGCCGGCCAGGGGCCCGGCCTCCCAGAGATCGCAGCCGCCGCACTCCCCGGCCACCGGGCACCCGGCCCGCACCCGCCGGGGGTCGCGGCGGGTCCAGGCGGTCACCTCGCCTTCGCCGTGCCGGACCTTCCAGCGCACGGACGCCTCCACCTTCTCCCCGGGGAACAGGGCCAGGGGGGCGGCCAGGAGGACCAGCCGGCCGTCCTCGGCCCGGCCGACCCCGGCCCCGCCCCAGGCCAGCCGCTCGATGGTTCCGCACCATTTGACGCTTTCCTGGGCCGGTCTCCGATAAACTGGGGGCCTGACCCTTTCTGCTGCAGGTGATGGTATTTTGCGTCTCACGGTCGCCGTCCCTCCCATGCACCGTAACAGGCTCCTGGGCCGGTTGCGCCATGAGGTTGTCCAGGTCCTGGAATGGACCGAGGCGGGGCCGGCCGACGTGGTCCTGGGGGTGGCGGGAGAAGGCCGGCTGGCCGGCTGCGCCTTGTGGCCCGGGGACGAGGGGGCGGCGGCCCTGGTCCAGGCGGGCTTCGAGCGCCTGCGGGACCGCCGGAACATGGAGCGGCTGCACGAAGTGGGCCGGGCCCTGGCTTCGGAGCAGGACCTGGACCGGCTGCTGGAGCTCATCCTCAGTCAGGGCCGGGACCTGCTCCAGGCCGAGGCCGGCTCCATCTACCTGGTGCTGGACGGCGCGGAGGGCAAGGAACTGCTGTTCGCCCACACCCAGAACGCCAAGGTCCAGCTGCCCTACCACCGCTCCCGGGTGCCGGTGTCGGTGGGCTCCATGGCCGGGTTCGTCGCCCTCACCGGCGCCACCCTCAACCTGCCGGACGTCTACCGGCTTCCCCCCTCGGCGCCGTACCAGTTCAACGCCACCTTCGATCACCAGGCGAACTACCATTCCACCTCCATGCTGGTGGTGCCCCTCGCCGACACCGAGGGCCAGGTGCTGGGCGTGCTCCAGCTCATCAACCGCATGGAGGGGACGGCGGGCGAGGTGTGCGTGCCGTTCCTGGCCGAACACGAACGGCTGGCCCAGAGCCTGGCCGGGCAGGCGGGGGTGGCCCTGAAGAACGCCCGCCTGCGGGAAGCCATCGAGCAGCTGTTCGAGTCCTTCGTGAACGCCTCGGTCACCGCCATCGAGCAGCGGGACCCGGCCACCCAGGGCCACTCCCGCCGGGTGGCCACCCTCACCGAGGGCCTGGCCCGGGCCGTGAACCGCACCGACGGCGGACCCTACGGCGGGCTGTTCTTCAACGAACGGCAGCTGAAGGAGATCCGCTACGCCAGCCTGCTCCACGATTTCGGCAAGGTCGGGGTGCGGGAAGAGGTGCTGGTGAAGTCCAAGAAGCTGCCGGACGCGCGCCTGGAACTGCTGCTCCAGCGCCTGCGCCAGCGCCGGGAGGAGACCGCCATGGCCCGCCTGCTGGAGGACTGGGCGGCAGGCGTGCCCTTCGACGGCGCCGCCTGGGCGGCGCTGCGGCGGGAACAGGAGGCGGAGGCGGAACGCCTGGTGGCGGCGCTCAGGCGCAGCAACGAGCCCACGGTGCTGCCCCAGGATGTGGCCGACGAACTGGAACTGCTGGCGGAGCTGTCCTGCACCGGCGCCGACGGCGGCCGCGCGCGCCTGCTGGAGCCGGCCGACCTGACGGCCCTGCGCATCCGCAAGGGCAGCCTGTCCGAGCGGGAGCGCCTGGAGATCGAGAACCACGTGACCCACACCTACCACTTCCTGTCCCAGATCCCCTGGACCCCCGACCTGGCCTCGATCCCCGGCATCGCGTACGCCCATCACGAGCGGCTGAACGGCCAGGGCTACCCCCGGCGGCTCACCGGGCCCGAGATCCCGGTGCAGAGCAAGGCCATGGCCATCGCCGACATCTACGACGCGCTCACCGCCGAGGACCGGCCCTACAAGGCCGCCGTGCCCTGGGTCCGCAGCCTGGACATCCTGGGCCAGGAAGCCAGCGATGGCCACGTGGACCCGGAGCTGCTCCGGGTGTTCATCGAGGCGGGGGTCTACAAGACGACCTTGCAGGCCCCATAGGCAGCGCCAGCCCGCATCGCCAGGAGAGGCTGTCAAAGCGGGCCTCCGGTGTGCCAAAATGGTGGTTTGGAGAATCCTGATGTCTGAATCCGCTGAGCGAACCCCCAGGACCCTGGACATCCAGGCCATCCAGGACCTGCTGCCGCATCGGTATCCCATCCTCCTGGTGGACCGGATCCTGGACTACGAGCCGGGGCAGTGGATCCGCGGCGTGAAGAACATCACCATGGGCGATCCGATCTTCCAGGGGCACTTCCCGCAGAAGGCCATCTTCCCCGGGGTGCTCATCATCGAGGCCATGGCCCAGACCGGCGGCTGCCTGGTGCTCCAGGACATGGCGGACCGGGCCAACAAGCTGATGTACTTCGCGGCCATCGACAAGGTGAAGTTCCGCAAGCCGGTGGTGCCGGGCGACCAGCTGATCATGCACATCGAGATCCTCAACAACAAGGGCCGCATCTGCAAGCTGCGGGGCGTGGCCACGGTCGACGGCCAGAAGGCCGCCGAAGCGGAATTCATGTCGATGATGGTCGACATCGAGAAAGGTCAGGCCTGATGAACGCCCAGATCCATCCTTCTTCGGTCGTCAGCCCCGAAGCCGTCCTGGAGGACGGCGTCGTCATCGGTCCCTTCTGCCTGGTGGAGGGCGGCTCCCGCATCGGGGCCCGCACCGTGCTGCGCAGCCATGCGGTCATCGGACCGTTCACCGACCTGGGCGAGGACAACGAGGTCTACGCCCACTGCACCATCGGCATGGGGCCCCAGGACCTCAAGTTCAAGGGCGCGCCCACCCGCCTGCGCATCGGCAGCCGGAACGTGTTCCGGGAGGGCTGCACCCTGCACCGGGGCACCGAGCACGGCGGCGGCCTCACCACCGTGGGCGACGACAACTTCTGCATGACCGGGGCCCACATCGCCCACGACTGCCACGTGGGCAGCAGCAACATCTTCGCCAACTGCGCCACCCTGGCCGGGCACGTGGAGCTGGGCGACTTCTGCAACGTGGGCGCGTTCTCCGCCGTGCACCAGTTCTGCCGGGTGGGGGACCACGCCTTCATGGGCGGCTTCACCGTGGCCACCCTGGACGTGCTGCCGTACATGAAGACCGCCGGCGCCCGGGACACCAAGAGCTACGGGGTGAACACCATCGGCCTGCGCCGGCGCGGCTTCGCGGAAGCCAGCATCGAGGGCCTGGCCAAGGCGCACCGGATCCTGTTCCATTCCGGCCTGCTGCGGGAGGAGGCCATGGAGCGGGCGGAGGCGGAACTGGGGGGCATCCCCGAAGTGGCCTACCTGCTCGCCTTCATCCGTGGCACCAAGCGCGGGATCCACCGTGGTTGAACCCCGCCGTTCGGCCACCCTGGCCCTGGTGGGCCTGCCCAACTCCGGCAAGTCCACCCTGCTGAACACCCTGGTGGGGGAGAAGCTGGCCGCGGTCAGCCAGATGCCCCAGACCACCCGGGGCCGCATCCTGGGCGTGGTCAACCGCGGCCCGGTCCAGCTGGCCTTCCTGGACACCCCGGGGGTGCACCTGGCCCGGCACGCCCTGAACCAGCGCATGCTGCACGCTGTGGACATCGCCCTGGACGAGGCCGACCTCCTGCTGTGGGTGGTGGACGCCGCCGGCTTCCTGGGCCCCGGCGAAAAGGAGCTGGCCAACCGGCTCAAGGGCGCCCGGCAGCCGGTGTACCTGATCCTGAACAAGCTGGACCTGGTGTCGCGAGGCACCCTGCTGGAGAAGATCGCCGGCTACAAGGACCTGCTGGAGTTCCGCGAGATCGTGCCGGTGAGCGCCAAGCTGGGCAAGAACCTGGATCCGCTCTGGGCGCTGCTGGAGCGGGACGCCCCGGCGGGCGAGTGGAGCCACGGGGAGGAGACCTTCACCGACCAGACCGAGCGCAGCATGGCGGCGGAGTTCATCCGCGAGAAGGTGCTGCGCAAGACCCGGGAGGAAGTGCCCCACGGCGTGGCGGTGGAGATCCGCACCTGGATCGAGGCCGGGGCCGAGGGCTATCCCGAGGACATGCCCGAAGGCGGCGCCTACCTCGAGGCCGAGATCGTGGTGGAGCGGGCCGGCCATCGCAAGATCCTGCTGGGGTCCGGCGGCGACATGATCCGGGACATCCGCCAGAGCGCCCAGCGGGAGCTGAAGAAGCTGCTGCAGCGGCCGGTGCGGCTGGCGCTGCACATCAAGGTGGAGGAGGGCTGGCGCGACCGGCCGGAGCAGCTGGACAAGTTCCACCTGTAGGAAAATTTCCACATGGTGCTACGCTGTTTCCCGTCCAGGGAGGCAGCGATGCGAGTGTTGATCGTGGGTGCGAAGGGCACCATCGGCCGGGCGGTGCTGGGGGAACTGGGGGAGCGGCACGAGATCGTCACCGCCGGCCGTTCCTCCGGGGACCTGCGGGTGGACATCACCCGGCCGGAGTCCATCCGGGCCATGTTCGAGCAGGCGGGGACGGTGGACGCCGTGGTCGCCGCCACCGGCAAGGTCCATTTCGCGCCCCTGGCGGCCATGACCGCCGCGGACTATGAGGTAGGCCTGCAGGACAAGCTCATGGGCCAGGTGAACCTGGTGCTCATCGGCCGCGACTTCGTCACCGCGGGCGGCTCCTTCACCCTCACCAGCGGGGTGCTGGACCACGATCCCATCCTCCAGGGCAGCTCGGCCTCCATGGTCAACGGGGCGATCAACGCCTTCGTCCTGGCGGCGGCCATCGAGCTGCCGCGCGGCCTGCGCATCAACGCGGTGAGCCCCGGGGTCATCCTGGAGGCCATGGCCAGCTTCGGCCCTTTCTTCCGCGGCTTCGAGCCGGTGCCCGCGGCCCGGGCCGCCCTGGCCTACGCCAAGAGCGTGGACGGCGCCCAGACCGGCCAGGTGTACCGGGTGCTCTAGCAGCCCGTCCACGTGATCACTCGGGTCCCTACGTTTCGCCAACGGAGGTCCAGGGACGCGGGGTTTCGTGTTCCACCTCCCTGGGCGCTCAGATCGTACCGACTCGCCTGAACTTCACCCAAACTCCAGAAAAAATGCAGGATCCACCGCAGCCACATGGAAGGGCAAGGCTCTTGCCGATGGGACACGCCCCTTGGAATCCTGCACCCACGCTTTCAGAGAAGCGCGCGCAGGCGCGCTTCTCTGAAAGCGACCACGGGCGAAGGTCCGGGACACGAATGAATGCGAAGACGGACTCCTAGACCCGTTCGCCGAGGCGCGCCGCCTGGACTTCACGGGTCGCCATGTTGTTGGGGACCCGGCCGAAGAAATACCGGTAGGTGGCCTCGGCGGCCCGGCTCCAGGCGTAGCCCGCGGCCGT
>Ga0181516_10000711_pt1 | contig 28372 bp, 24 predicted proteins | sample PEATcosm2014_Bin_25_FD_121104 | JGI IMG/M metagenome (GOLD analysis project Ga0181516, IMG submission 121104) | Peatland microbial communities from MTU Mesocosm Facility, Houghton, MI, USA - PEATcosm2014_Bin01_10_metaG | ecosystem: Environmental > Terrestrial > Soil > Wetlands > Peat | place... | reverse complement strand
TTCCGCGGCCATGGCTGCCACTTCCCTTTCGATCGCGACCACTTCCGGCGTGTCGGGTTCCGGCGGCTCGTGGCGGCGGTGCAACAGCGTCAGCGCGTAGGCAATGCGCGGAATGAAGGAGCGAACCGCAAAACGATAGTCGCGGACGTTGAAGCGCCGCTTGCGGCCGCCGGAAAAGTCCTCGGTGAGCCCGTAGGTCTGGTAGAAAGCCAGGGCAAGCTGCTTGACGGGCACCTCGAGGCCGATGTGGCGCAGGTAGCGGACGGGCGCGAAGTGGCGATGGGCAATCTCGTCGATGTCGAAGGCGAATTCTGTCTGGACGTGCTGCCGCCTGCCCTCCGCATAGCTCACCACCGGCCCGTATTTGGCTGCAAGCGCGGGAAACTCGACTGGGACGGCGCGATTGGTGGCCAGGGCGTGTCCTTCGCTGTCGCCGATGTAGTGCGACAGCGCGCCCACGGCGAAGGCTAGCTCATTGGCGTTGGCCGCGTTCCGGAAAAGACTGACGACAAAGTCGCCGGAGCGCACATAATGCGTGAGATTGGAAAAGGACGCATCGCCGAACGGGTAGTAGCCGATGTCCTGGATGACGCAGCCGCCGTAGGCGTAGGCGCGGGCCTGTTCAAGCTGCGCGGGGGAAAGCCCTGGATATTGACTCAACAGCAGGGGGGCAATCGAGTCCTTCCAGGTGAGGTCGATGAGTTGCTCGTGGGTGAGGAGGGAGTAGCCGTAAGCTCGACCGCCAAAGAGAGTGGCTGGCAAGAGCAGGAGGAAGGCAAAGATCCGAAGGCGGTTTCGGGCCGTCATCCATTCATAGTAGGACAGGCTATGGGCCGGGACTTTGCGCTGGCCCGAAATCGAAAACGAACCGGCCTTCAAACGGCTGCGCCTATTCCAGGGATCCAGCCTTGAGAGACGCCATATATTCGGCTGGTGAAATGACCTTGACTCCTCCCCTGGCCGCTTCGGGAAAGTGCTTCAGATTTCCCGTGACAAGCCATGCGCCGGCAGCATGTGCCAGTGCCAGAAAAGGAATGTCGCCTGGATCCGGGCAGCGGTAAGGCCACTGCGGAGGATTTGGACACAGGACGCTCTTCTCGATCAGCGTCTCCAGCCACAGAGGAGGAAATCCATACCGGTGGAACTTCGAGCGTGACGTCACATCCCGGTACTCTGCCAACACCAGCGGGCAGACCACTGCCTTCACAACGCTGCTGAGAGCTGCTTCGATGACTCTCGAGGGAATGCCTTCAGAATTGATTCGCGCGGCAACCAGAACGTTCGTATCGAGCACGATCAGGCGCATTCGCGCTCCGCATTTCTCCGTTCCGCCCGCGCCAGCGCTATCTCGGCATCGATCTCTTCGTCACTCATCAGGTGAGCGCCAGCTTCCCTGGCCAACCGCTGGTCTTCCCGCAAACTCGCCAGGGCCATTACGCGGCGAATCTCTTCCTCTTCCTTGGCCACGTCGCCAAATACCGGCACCAGGAAATACGCGGGGCCCTTCTGCCCGACGAGCAGCGTGGTCTCGCCGCGTGGCACGTCCTTCAGAGCTTTGGCGCCCCGGGTTCGAAACTCACGTAAGGAAACATGCCGCATGGTTCACCTCTTGGGCCAGTGTAGCCAAAACGGCTACGTATTTCAAGCGGATGCCGGCGCGGGAATCGAAGCGACTTCTCGGGTGGAATTCGCATAGGGCGCACTCAGGGGGCTAAATACGACAGTTGTACTTCGCCCGAGTGCTGCAAGAGAACAAGGGCCCGGGCCTAAAGGCCCCTCTGTTTTGCGGCGGTTTCAGGGGCCTGAAGGCCCCTGCTCCCTCCGTAAAAGCCGATCTACAACTGTAGTACGAGGCAGGCTCTGCAAGCACGCCGAGCCTTTTGGCCACCTTTGCCAGACAGAGGTCCCTAGTCCACAGTTGAGTGCCCGAAGTTTCAGGGGCCTGAAGGCCCCTGCTCCCTCCGTAAGAGCCGATCTACAACTGTAGTACTAGGCAGGCTCTGCAAGCACGCCGAGCCTTTTGGCCACCCTTGCCAGACAGAGGTCCCTAGTCCACAGTTGAGTGCCCGGCGGTTTCAGGGGCCTGAAGGCCCCTGCTCCCTCCGTAAAAGCCGATCTACAACTGTCGTATGAAGAGGCTGCGACTTGTTGATTGGCAGGGCCGACGTGGCGCCGGCCGCTACTCTCTGGGTTCAGGGGCTGGCCGCTTGGCTTGTTTCCCGGTTTGTCAGCGGCGGCCGACAATGGCGCGCTTGCTGTCGCGATAGGGTTGGCCCGCCTGGTAGAGCTGGATGCGGGTGGCAAGCACCTCGTCGAGGGGTGCGTTATTTTGATTGCGGGCCAGCATTTGGGCGCGTTCCGCCACTTTGATTGCGTCGTCGAAGCGCTTGTTTTCAGCCAGCGCCATGGCGAGGGTATCAAGGTAAGTGGGATCTTCGCCCTTGGTCAGCTTCACGGCGCGGCTCGCCAACTCTACCGCTTCCTCTCCGTTGCGTTCGGAATCGTTCGGGCTCGCCGCAAGGACGTGGGCCGCATTCCCGAGGGCGAGCAGCAGGTTGGGATCGGCATGCAGCGCCTTGTGGAAGTGCTCGAGCGCGCCTTGCCCATCGCCCTCGCCGTAATAGAGCGCAACCCCCAGGTAGCCATTTGCCTCGGACGAGTCCGGGTCGCTTTCGAGCGCGCGGGCAAAATGGGTTGCCGCCTGGTCAGGCTTGCGGGCGGCCAGCAGGGTAATGCCCAGGTTGATCTGGGCGTCGGCGAACTCCGGCTTGCTCTTGACTGCGGCCTCAAAATGTTCCCTGGCTTCGTCGGTGCGGCCATTCGACAACAGCGCATGGCCAAGGTTGTTTTGCAGTTCTGCCGAATCGGGCGAGAACTGCAGGTTGATTTTGAACTCCTTCACAGCCTGGTCGATCTGGCCCTGCGCCATCAGGGCGATACCGAGGTTGTTGTGAATCTCGTGGTAGTTGGGATTGAGTTCAAGCCCTTTTTTGTAATGGGGAATGGCGTCCTGGTACTGCCCCAGCCGGGCCAGGGCCGCGCCCAGCTTGTTCTGGATTTGGGCGTCGTCGGGATACTCCTCGGCCAGCTTGCTCAGGTCAGAGATCGCGGAGGCGAAATCCCCTTTCTGGGCCTTTTCCACGGCCACGTCGAGGCGGTTGTACATGTCCACGGCCGGGGTGCTGATCTTGAACGGGGTGTCGGGCGGAATGTTCACAAACTCCGGCAGGTTGACGGCGCGGTTGGCGGCGGTGGAATTGTCAATCAGGATAGGCGGGCTGTCGTTGCCGTTTTCGTCGATGTGGGTGAGGTACATCTGGGTGTAGACAGAGCGCGCCTTGGAGGAAAAGACCAGCCAGCGGCCGTTGGGCGAAAAGCTGTGCCAGGAGTTCATGCGCGAAGTGTTGGCGTTCAAGCGGCGCGCCGTGCCGCCGGCGGCGGGCACGATATAGAGTTGGCTGTCGGGCCGCATCAACTGGCCGTTCCGGTTCTGCACAAAGACGATCCAGCGGCCATCCGGCGAGATTTTGGGGAAGTTGTTGCTCATGCCGTTGTTTGAAGCGCCGGCGATGGGCACGGCGACGCCGCCTTTGCCGCCGTTAAAGGGAATGCGATAGAGATCGTACTTTACCTGGACCTCGACGGGGTCGTTGGCGCGCTCGGCCATTTTGCCGTCGGCCGGATAGGCGTCAACGGCCTTGGCGCGGGCAAAGACGAGGTATTTGCCGTCAGGGCTCCACATGGCGTCGGTTTGCACATAGCGAGGATCGTCGGCGCCCGGCAGCAAGTGCCGCTCTTTGGTAACGCGGCTATACCAGCTCAGCACTCCCTTGGTGGGGTAGAACACCTGCAGGAAGCGGTAGTCCTTGAAGTTGACCACGTAGAAGTTGTTGTAGGCGGTGTGCTCGGCGCCGCTGGCGGTGTTGATGACGTACTGGCCGTCGGGAGAAACCTGCGACATGAAGGCGACCCGGTTGAGCTTGTATTGCAGGTCATGGGAGGGGTTCCAGGAGACCATATCTTTGGTCTCGATCGACGTCTCGGGCTTGAGCGAAACCAGCGCGTAGAGCCCCTTGTCGTTCTGCGGGCCGTCCATATCCATGCCCATGGTTTTGCCGTCGCGGGAGAAGGAGTGGCAGTTGGCGCAGGTGTGCATGCCCTGGAGAACGACGCGGCTCTGGGGCTGCGAAACATCGCGCAAACGCCACTTGATGAGCGGAATGGCGCTCGAATCCAGCGGCTTGATGACGCCCTTTTCCGTATCGGAGGGCATGAGCGGCACATCGCGGTAGAAGATGGGCGCGCCCAGTGGATCTTTCGAGGTCTGGATCGAAACCTGGCCCAGGGAGACCTCAGAGGAGGGATCGGCGGAACTGACGCCGGCGATGGAGACGGTTGCCGGAGCGGCGACCGAGCGCGCCTTGATCGCGGCCCAGGTGGCGCTGTCCGGCGTCCAGGTGTGGCCGCCGACGAACTCCGGGCTCACGGTGGGCAGTTCGTTGGTGCGCGAGATGCACCGCAGGTCGAGTTCGCCCACGGTAGGGGCTTCCCCTTTGGATTGGAGGTGCAGGGCCGGGGAGCCGTCGGCAAAGCTTACGTCGATGCGCCAGGCGTCTGCATTGGCGGCGCTGTCGTGCCAGATGAATGTCGGCGCGGTGATTTCCGGGGGGAAAATGGAGTCCTTCAGCGGGTAATTGACCGTGATGGCGGCGGGCTTGGCGTTCTCCTTGGCCGAGTCCTGCTTGGCAAGAACGGAGGCTGTCCAGGCGGCTGCCGCAACAAAGAAGATCTGGCTCAGTAAAAACACAGCGCGTTTCAAGTTGCGGCTACTCCATTGGCTTAGCCGGACAACCCAAGGTCTTCAGGCAAAGGTCGTCACGGGCGAGGCGGGGTTAGAGGGAATCACAAAGACTTGAGCTTCCAATCTAGCCATGGAAATTCTACGTCATCCTAACCGAATTAGTCTTCGGTCGATTGCAGTTGGACATTTGAACCATGCCGATTGGACGCAGGCGAGGCCTGGCCCGAGGGTTCGCGCCCTGCGCAAGGGCCGCCGCGGGCGATTTGCACAAGTGAAATCGTTTTCCGCGCGTCTTCCCGCATCTAACGACAAAGGTGCGAGAACCTGCGCCAAGGGGGCGGGTTCCGGCCTGTCCGCCCTGGTTCGATCTTGCTCGCTTGTTCAGACTTCCCAAACAAGGAAAAACATGCCGATCACCATTCCTGCCATTGTGCAGACCTATGTGGACACAACCAATCGCCTTGATACCGAAAGATTTATCGGTCTCTTTGCGGACAATGCCTGTGTCCACGACGAAGGACATTACTACTGCGGAATCAGAGCCATACGCGAGTGGCTCGAATCCACCAACAAGAAGTACAAATTCTCAATGAAGCCGCTGATTGTCAAGGAGTCAGGGAACGACATCAGCATGACTGCGGAGATGACCGGGACGTTTCCGGGGAGTCCGGTGAAACTGCAGTTCGACTTCGCCTTCCACAACAACAAGATCACCAAGCTCTATATCAAGAGCTGATGCGCGGCGAAGCACCCGATCGGGTTCCACGCTCGCGCGGGCACTGCCTAGTACCTCTGTTGTACTTCGCCAGAAAGCTGCAAGAGAACAAGGGCCCGGGCCTAAAGGCCCCTCTGTTTCGCGGCGGTTTCAGGGGCCTGAAGGCCCCTGCTCCCTCCGTAAAAGCCGATCTGCAACTGTTGGCGGTTTCAGGGGCCTGAAGGCCCCTGCTCCCTCCGTAAAAGCCGATCTACAACTGTAGTACTAGTCGCGCTTGCGGTGGGTCAGGCGGTCGCAGAGCACCCAGAGAGAGTTGTGCAGCAGGCGCGTTTGTTCGGCCTTCAGGGCCTTGTAGGAGCGCTCCACATAGCCGTCAAACTCCGGCGGCCAGCCGATGGTGGAGCGCCGCTCGCTGTAGTCGCCTTCCGCCCACTTCGACAGAACCGCCTTGTATCCCACCACGTGGGTCACAAAGTCGAGCAGGCAGTGGGGCATCTTTTCTTCGACAATCAGGTACGCTTTCTCGATGATGATCTTTTCCCGGACATCGTTGAGCGGCATGAAGATGGTGTTCATCCACTGCATCCACTCTTTCAGCTCGTTGTCGAGAATCGGGTAGCTTTGCGTCTTGCCCAGCTTCTTCAAGAGCGACCGGTAGGCGATGTTGCCGGCCTGCGAGGCCACGTAGAGCGGGCCGTAGAACTCGTTGAGCCGCTTGTTGACCAGCCGCAGCTTGTCGCGCCGCCGCGCCAGCATGCGGGCGCTCATAAATGTGACCAGGTAACCGACAAACGCCACCAGAACCGTGAGGACCGCGGCGTTCTGCAGCAGGTTCGCCAGAGAGAGTGTGGATGGGCCTACCGTTGGCATTGGGAGCGAGTATACGCGCTGCGTTTCGCCTTGAGCAGTGATTCTGCTCGCTAAAGCGAGCAGGCGGTCAAGTCGGTGTTGTCGCACACCAGGACGACCGAAACGGGAGGATTGCTGGTGAGTTGGCTGTCGATGATGGCCACCGTGTAGACCTCGCCGCCGGTCAGCGCCAGGCCCTTGGAGGTGTACTTGGGGGTGGTGGTGCCGGTGGGAACGATCACCATGGTGACCGTTTGCGAGGTGAACGTGGTGTCGGCGGTGGCTCCCACGGCCAGGTCGGTAGCCACGGGGATGGTGTTGGCCATGGTGGTGCCGGAGGGGATCATGTAGACGTCGACCGCCCCGGTGCGCGGGGCCTGGTTGAGGAAGCGGAACGCGGAGTGGCCGCCGGCGGCCGAGGTGGCGTCTTCGAGCACGGTGACTGTGTAGCTGGTGGGAGCGGCGCCGTTATCGGTGAGAAAGATGGAGTGCTGCGCGCCCGCGGCCAGGGTGACGTTGCTCGAGACCAGCGTGCCGCCGCCGGTAACGGCTTTCACCAGCACGGCGGCGTCGAGCGAGGCGGGCACGGTGCCATAGTTCGAGATGGATCCCTCGCCCAGGTTCGCGGCCAGCAACTCGCCTTCCACGTAGAAATTGACGGCAGGGGCGATGTAGGACGCGTCGATGACCCGCACCAGGCTAGGCTGCGTAAAGCCGGCAACATTCTGGCACGCCGTGAGTCCCAGCGCCAGCGCCAGCGACACCGCGGCCAATGCCGCCAAATGGCGCAGGTTCATGTGCCGGAACTCGCCTACCCAACGCATCCTGGTCATCTTCATCCATATCTCCGGCAGGGGCCGCGGGGCGCAGTGCCTACCGCTTCGGCCTCCACCCATCGTACAGGGGTGTGTTGGGATGAGTTTACGACTTTTGGGCTACCGCGGCACAGGGGAGCCGTTCCGGAATCCTCACAGGCCGCCAAAGAATGCTGCGCCGGGCTGCCCCCCTGGAGCATTTTCGGAAGCGGTGTAGACCGGAAGTTCGCGGTTTCCCACCCATTCCGCAGAGAGACGCGGAATGGATGGGGCACGGAAGTCCATGGCAAATCCGAAGGTGCTTTAGAGCCGGCTAAGGCTTCTCGGCCAACTGCTTCTCCGACTCGGCAACCAGCTTGCGAAAGACGTCGATGGCCGGCACGCCCGGCGAGCGCAGCGCATTTTCGCCGCTATAGCGCCACACCGGCGAGGTTTCCAAGGGACGATCCTTTTTGCCGCGATAAATGGCCACCAGGTCCTCCGGCTCGCCGGCTTCGACCTGCGGGTGCGGGCCGCCAAACTGCGAATCGGAGTCCCGGGGGTCGCCGCTCATGGGCGACGTCCCGTTGCGCCCGCCCATTTGGGCGCCAGACTGCGACGGGTCGGTCATGACGGGCCGGTTGTTTTGCGGCATGCCGCCAATCGTCGGACGCGCGATGCGCCCATCCCCTTTGCGGACCGTGACGATCAAATCGGCGTCCGCGGCACTGAGAACCAGTTTGTAGCGGCCCCAGTTCTGCAGCGCCGTCTCCACATCGGCCTGGGCGGTGCGGTTTGCCATGGGCGACTCGACTGCCATTCCCGCCTGGGGGTCAACCTCGACAAAGATCGTCTGCGCCTGCACCACGTCCGCCGGCAGCAGGTTCTTTTTCTTGTCCTTCGCCGCCGCGCACAACCCGCTGAGCATGAGGATGGAAACGATGAATAATCTGCGATATCGCATGATGTCCCTCGGCTGGCAACAAGTTTAGCGCAGGCGGGCAGGATGGGTCCCCGCGGCCCTTGGGGAACCTCTGCGCATGTTCCCCGCAGGAGTTCCCATTTCCTCGCGGGCTAAAAGCCCTCTTGATTCCTTAGGACCTTAACGTAGGGGCTGAAGCCCGTACCCTTCAGAACTGCACTTGCTCAGCGTTTCTCTAGCTCGTCCCCAGATAGATGAATCGCGCCAGAAACAGCGCCGCCAGCACATACAGCAGCCAGTCTTGCCGGCGAGCTTTGCCCGTGGCCACGTGCAGCACCGCCCACGAAATAATGCCGAAGCCCAGCCCGTTGGCGATCGAATAGGTGAACGGAATCAGCACCAGCGTAAGGAACGAAGGAACCGCAACCAGCGGGTCGTTCCAGCGAATCTCCGTGATCGTAGCCAGCATCAGCGAGCCCACCAGGATGAGCGCTGGGGCCGTTGCCGCCGCCGGCACAATGCCCACAAACGGAGCCGCGCCGATGGCTCCCAGGAACAGCAGGCCGGTCACAATGGCCGTAACGCCCGTACGCCCGCCAGCCATCACGCCCGCGGTCGACTCCACGTAGCTGGTCACCGTCGAGGTGCCCGTCATCGACCCGAATACCGTCGCCGTGGCGTCGGCAAACAGGATCTTGTTCAGCCGCGGAATGGTGTTGTCGGCAGAGATGAGTCCCGCCCGCTTGGTGACGGCCACCAGCGTGCCGAGGTTGTCGAACAGGTCGACAAAGAAGAAGACGAAGACGATCTCCAGCAGTCCCTTGTTGAAGGCGCCGCGAATGTCGAGTTTGAAGGCAGTATCGGCCAGCGCATGAAAGCCGCCCGGGGCGGACGTCCAGTGGGTCAGCCCCGCCGCCCAGGCAATCCCGGTCACGGTGACGACACCGATCAGGATGGAGCCCTTGATCTTCTTCACCTCCAGGACCACCATCAGGATCAAGCCGAACAGGGCCAGCGCGGTGGTGGGGTTGCGAATGTTCCCGAGGCCGACCATCGTCTCCGGGTCCGGCACCACCAGCCCGGAGTTGCGAAAGCCGATGAGCGCGATAAACAGCCCGATGCCGCTGGCCACGGCCGCGTACAGCTCGTGCGGAATGGCATGCAGAATCATCTGCCGGATGCCGGCTGCCGTGAGCGCCAGAAAGATGACGCCGGAAAGAAACACCGCGCCCAGCGCCGTTTGCCACGGAATGTGCATCTTGATGCAGACCGCGTAGGTGAAGTAAGCGTTCAGCCCCATTCCAGGCGCCAGCGCAATGGGATAGCGCGCCACGATGCCCATGAGAATCGAGCCGAAGGCGGCGGACAGGCAGGTAGCGGCGGTGACAGCGGCCAGCGGCATCCCGGAAGCGGAGAGGATCGCCGGATTCACCAGCACGATGTAAGCCATGGTGAGGAAGGTGGTTACGCCGGCAAGGATCTCCGTGCGCCAGTTCGTCCCCAGATGGGCAAATTCAAAGTAGGTTTCGATTCGCTTGAGCATAGGCGGGTGTCTTTAGAAGACCACACGCGGGCCGCATCGCAAAATTTTGCTTCCGGATCACCATCGTCTTGCTCAGCCCGCACTCAGCAGCGGATCGTCTTTTTCTTCTTGCCGATCTTCCCCGCGGCCTCCGCCTTGGCGATGGCGCCGGCGGCATCGGGCAGTTTGCAGGCAGCGCCGCACCCATTCGGGCTGGCCGCCGGAATCTTGCGGGCCGCCGCCTTTGCCTGCGCCAGCAGCGGCTGCACGTAGCACAAGCCGGTCTCGTAAAGTTGGCAGGCCAGTTCCTGCCGGCCCTTGATGGCCTTCGCAATCGGCTTCAGGTCGCCAACGAGGACGCCCAATGAAAGCTCCGGCGCCATGCCGTGCCGCGCATACAGGGCGCGGATTCTCTCGCTGCCCTTGACTCCAAGTTCCTCAACAATGGATTCGCTGGTCAGCATGATAGATCGCCTTGGTAGCGGCCAATGGAATAGGGCTGTTTCCATTTTGTCGCGCTTCCGCAAGATTTGTCTGACAAATTGCAAAGAACCGGGCCGGTTCAGAGGCATCGAGCACGATCGAAGTTGCGGTCTACCTTGCTCCATTCCTGCAGAGTCTGGCGTTTCAAGGCAAGATGTGAGCCTCCGCGCGAAACACATGATATTGGGTGTACGAAACATCGTTCAGAAATGTTAAGTAACCAGTCTCAATCACCGCTCCATTGGCATCAGTGCCGAAATTGGTGAGCTTTGACAGAGCCTCGCTCTTTATCGGGCAAATGTAGTCACGACTCCCAATTGTTACCGGACCATATTCAACCACGATGCTGGACTTGAATGTCTGATGGGGCGGATGCAACTCGGACTCCATCGTCAGGCGAAGGATGCTTCCATTCAGAGGGTCAACTGCAATCTCGCCGAAATATGCGGGGAATTGCGATTTGCCATCCGTCCCGACCACACCCAAAGACACCGAATAGCGCGAAATTTCCTGCGGCACCGAATAGCCGAGCACCGCCACTGGGCCTCTTGCGCCCTGTTCCCAACGACGCCAAACCACCTTACCGCGAAGGGCGTCTCCAACCGTGGTCGAGAGCACAGGCCCGAACTCTCCCGAGGTGGACAACCCCATTGCCTGGTAATGCGGGCCCTTGCTCTTTCCCACTACTGTGTCTTCTACCTCAAGGCCATTCAGGTAAGTGACCGGAATGGCGACAATCGATATACCGTGCAATAGCCGGGGGCCTGTTTTCGTTATGGCAATTGGGACTCTTGGACCAACTTGCCCGGGTCCACTAGCCAAATCAAATACGCCGCCATTCTCTGTGACCATCACCGGCGCGTCATCGAAGTGCGTTGTGCTCCGCGTTGCGGAGAAATTCGGCAATTGATGAATGGTGGTTTTTACATACTCAATCGTCCGCGAGAGGATCTGCCTTCGCGTCGCGTCGTCCGGCATGGGGATAGAGGGGATATCTCCGGCGGGAAGGTCGAGGAACGCGGACGCATCGGCTAAGGCCAGCAGCGCCTCGCGGGTTTGGGTTCCTGGAAAATCCGCCTGCCACCTCGCCAGTCTCAGTGAGGTTACCCGCTGGGTCATCTCAAGACCTGCAAGCAGTTTGGCTACTTTCGCATCGCGCTGATGGTGCGCGGCCGACAATATTTGTTCCACCTGGGCGACGGTTACATGATTATCTACCGGCGCAGGCGTGCCCGCGAGCATAGTCGAACCGAAAACCGTGATCAACAGCAGTACCGGAAGTCTGCTCACCGTGAACCCTCATGGAGTGTTGCGCCAATTATAGACACTTCTGGGTGGCCGGGATTGACGCGGAGGAAGACCTGTTTGGCGGGTCCATCGCGGGAAGAGGTGTGTGAGGTATGCTTGCTAGTTTGAAAGGCACGCACCTCCATGACTCGCCAGTTAATGCGCTACTTGCTCCCCAGTGTCTTCTGCTTGCCAATGTCGGGGGTTGGCCAGGCTATTCCGGACCAACCTGTTATAACTCTGCGAACCCAGGCCAATCTTGTGGTTGTCGATGTCGTGGTAACCGATGCGCATCAGAATCCGGTGCATCACCTCACGACCAATGACTTTACCGTGCTCGAAGATGGCCGTGCGCAAACCATCAAAGTATTCGAAGAACACGCCACAGGCGAGTCTCCCAGTTTGCAAACTGCGCCCAAACTCCCTTCCGGCGAATTTGCCAATAATGGAATGGCCCCGTCGGCAGGGCCGTTCAACATTATTCTCTTGGACAAGCTGAATACTCCCGTGGAGGTTCAGCCTTACGTTCAAGATCAACTGCTGGAATACCTGAAGAAGCCTCACGGCAGCGCGCACACTGCGATCTTTGGCCTTGCCACACAACTGCGCCTGCTGCAAAGCTTTACCGACGACCCCGAGGTGCTTCGCCTCGTGTTGAACGGGACAAAGGCCAGCCCCAGAGCTTCTCTTTTAATGCAAAACCCCAGCAGGGGAGACACGACGGGGGCGGCCGATTCCGTTTCCGACTCCGCCATCGGCAACACTCCCGCCGGACAGGCTGTGAAGGCCAAACTGGAGCAGTTTGCAGCGGAGATGGGGAACCATGCGCTTCAGTTGCGCATCCGCTACACCCTCGAAGGATTGAAGCAACTGGCTCTCTATCTCAGCCAGATTCCAGGCCGAAAGAATCTCATCTGGTTTTCAGGCTCTTTCCCGGTGAGTATCCTCCCGGATGTCAATCCCAGAAATTCGAATCCCTTCAGTTTCGCTGCAGATTATCAGCACGAGTACCGTGAGACCGTCGACCTGCTGGCGCGCAGTCAAGTTGCCGTCTATCCCGTGGATGCTCGCGGTGTGATCGTCTCCCACATGAACGACGGAACCGAGAGATTTGCCGGCGCCGGCATTCAAGAACAGACTACCCTTTCCCAGCAAATCGGCGACGAGCACGGCACAGCACTGCGGATGGCCGAAGCGACCGGCGGAAAAGCATACTTTAACACCAATGACCTCGCTGAAGCCGTCGAGAAAGCCATCGATGCCGGCTCCAATTACTACACCGTGGCCTACTCGCCATCCAATCGAGATTGGAAAGGTGAGTTCCGAAAGATTCAGATCAAGGTTGGCGCTGGAGGGCTGAAGGCAGCCTATCGGCGGGGATATTTTGCCGACGAACCCAAAACGGCTGCAACCGCAAGCAACCCTAAACCCTCGATCGCCGAGCCAGCAGCCTACGACCTCATGCAAGCTGCGATGATGGCCGGTGCACCGGGAAATCAGGGGATTCACTTCAACTTCAGCGTCCGGCCAAATTCCACCGGTACTGAAACAGAATTGGCCGAGGGAGAGGAAAGTCATCGAGCGCTAAATGGACCCTACCGCCGCTACACCGTCGATTTTCTTGTACCCACGTCCGACGTTCAATGTGACCTCACAGAGGACGGCTACCACCACTGTGTCCTTGGGTTCCTCACTTACCTCTACGACAGCGATGGCAATCTCATCACATCGCGTGGCAGCAGCCTCGCGGCGGAGATTCCTCCTTTACTCTTCGCTTCCGTCGAGCACGACGGCATCCGCTGCAGGCAACAGATCAGCGTTCCCGTGAAGGGAGAGTTCTCCTTCCGAATGGGCGTCCGGGATCTCAAGTCAGGTCATCTGGGCGCGATGGAACTGCCCGTCTCCGCCGTCAGCAAGCTCCCTCCGCTATCGGCAGAGGCTCCAGACTCCGATTCCCCGGACTAGACTAAGCCATTTCGAACAAAAGGCGCATATGTCGACGGCCCGCGCCCCTCAGTCGAAGACCACCGTCTTGTTGCCGTAGCACAGGATGCGCCGGTCCAGGTGCCAGCGGACGGCGCGGGAGAGGACAATGCGCTCCAGATCCCGTCCGCGGGCCACCAGGTCTTCCACCTGGTCGCGGTGCGAGATGCGGGCCACGTCCTGCTCGATGATGGGACCGTCGTCGAGCACTTCGGTGACGTAGTGGCTGGTGGCGCCGATCAGTTTGACGCCTCGCTGGTGGGCCGCGTGATAGGGCTTGGCTCCGGTGAAGGCGGGCAGGAACGAGTGATGCACGTTGATGATCGAGGCCGGGAAGCGGCTGACGAAGGCCGGCGACAGGATCTGCATGTAGCGAGCCAGGACGACCAGCTCGACGCCCGCCGCCTCCAGCAATTCGATCTGGCGCTGCTCGGCCGGCGGGCGGCTGCAGGCGGCGACCTCAATGTGCTCGAAGGGAATACCGTAGAAGGCGGCCAGGTTGGCCACGGCGCTGTGGTTGGAGACGATGAGCGGAATCTCGCACAGCAGCTCGCCGGTGCGCCAGCGGTGCAGCAGGTCGGCCATGCAATGCAGGTACTGGGAACAGAAGAGCGCGATCCGCGGGCGGCGGGAACTGGCGCTCAGCTTCCAGCGCATGCCCAGTTCCGCGGCCAGCGGAGCAAAGGCGGCGCGGAAGGCGTCGAGGTCGAACCGGTTGGGGACGGCGGCGGAACCCGCGCTGCCGCCGGCGGCCTCGGAGTCGCCGTTGAGCGCCCACTCCACGCGCATGAAAAAGAGGCCTTGCTCGTGGTCCTGGTGCTGGTCGGCGTGCAGAATATTGGCGCCGTGTTGGTAGAGCAGACCGGAGACGCGGGCCACCAGGCCCTTGCGATCCGGGCAGTCGATAAGCAGAACGGCTGAGTCTTTCATGCTGCTTTCAGGGTAAATCAATGGCGCTGCGGAGAGCTTCGGCCGCGTCGCGCCGCCTGCTTTCCGGCTTGCCCAGGGGCAGTTAGGTCCCGGACTCCGTTCCTTTGGAGTGCACGTTGAGTTTGCGGCCTCCCAGGTCTCAAAAGCGAGACCTGGGGCACCCGAATCTGGGGCGGGTTTGACGCGTCCCAGGTCTCAAAAGCGAGACCTGGGGCACCCGAATCTGGGGCGGGTTTGACGCGTCCCAGGTCTCAAAAGCGAGACCTGGGGCACCCAAAGTTGGGGCAGGTTTCACGCGTCCCAGGTCTCAGAATCGAGACCTGGGACACCCGGTCCAGTAGTGCAGGTTCAAGCGGTCCGAGACAATGAGCCGGCAAAAAAATACGCCGGGACATATGCTGCCCCGGCGATGCGCGTGCGACGCAAGAAAGTCTGCGTTTCAAGAAAGGCTTCTCAGGCGGCGGTATCGCCCCGGGACTGCAGGGGCACGTTCAGCTGCTGGCGCAGGTTGACGGCGAGATCGGCGACGACCCGGAGCCTGTCGGCGATGGGCGAAGCGGCTTCGCTGCCGGATAGAGCCAGTTGCGAGTGCAGCAGCAGCCCGGCCACGGTGGTCTTGAGTTCGGCCTCGATGGCCGCGGCCGCGGCGCGGCGGGCCAGCGTCTGCTCCCGCTCGCGGCGATGCAATGCTGCCCGGATGTCGCGGATGAGGCGCGCCGCCCCGGAGAGGGCGAAGTTGATCTGCAGCGGAATGGCCAGCCCGGAATGCTCCCATACCGCCTCGGCCCCGGCCGGATCGCACTCGGCAATGGTTTCGTCCACAATCACGGCGGCAAACTCGTGGCGGCGCAGCGCCGCCAGCGCGGCCTTGCGCCCATCGGCGACTTCCACGTCCATGCCCAGTTGCGCTCCCACCACTGCGGCGCAGTTACGGGCGCCTTCGATTCCAGTCACAATCAGAATGCTCATGTCCAACTCCTCATCCGCTGCCCGGGCCGGGAAGCCCGGAAGGCAGTTTTGTGTGGGTCCTCAAGGGTTTCATTCCCAAGGTACCGTGGCTTTCCCGTAATGCTTCTATCGGCGCGATCGGTTCCGGCTTGAGTGCGGCCCGCTTACTCGTCCCGAAGCGGGTCGGCGATGCCGTATTCCTTGAGCTTTCGGTAGAGAGTCGTCTTGCCTATGCCGAGAAGCTTGGCGGCCTGCAGCTTGTCGCCGTTCAAGGTCCGGATCGCCGCCAGGATGGCCTGGCGCTCGAGGTCGGCGAGCGTGGTCAACTGCGGAGCCTCGCCCTCGCCGCCCGGCTCGCCCGCCGAAGCCGCCGAGCGCCTTGCCTCCAGGCCCTGCTGCTGCAGTTGCGTGGGCAGGTCGCCCAGTTGCAGCACGGGGCCGGAACAGAGCGCACAGGCGCGCTCCACCGAGTGCTCCAATTCGCGCACGTTGCCCGGCCAGTCGTGGCGCATCATGGTCCGCAGCGCCTCGTCGCTCAAGGTGAACTTGGTGCCATGCTCGCGGCTCAGCCGGTCGAGAAAGTGCGCCGCCAGCAGCGGAATGTCTTCGCGGCGGTCGCGCAAGGCGGGCAACCGGAGGTTGACCACGTTGAGCCGGTAGAAGAGGTCCTTGCGGAATGCGCCCTTCTCGACCATCACGGCCAGGTCGCGATTGGTGGCGGCCACAATCCGCGCCTTGATCGGGACCCGGTGGGTGGCGCCGACGGGGCGGACTTCCCTTTCCTGGAGCGCGCGCAGCAGCTTGGCCTGCAGGTCGAGCGACAGTTCGCCGATCTCGTCGAGGAAGACCGTTCCGCCTTCGGCCGAGACCAGCAATCCATCCTTGGCCCGGTTGGCCCCGGTAAAGGCGCCCTTCACATAGCCGAACAGCTCGCTCTCAATCAGCGACGGCACCAGCGAGCCGCAGTCCACGGGCAGAAAGGGCTTTTGCGCGTTGGGCCCGTAGGCGTGGATGGTGCGCGCCACCAGTTCCTTGCCGGTTCCGCTCTCGCCCAGCACCAGCACCGGGTGGGTGCTTTGCGCCACCTTGGAGAGAATGCGATAGAGCTTTTCCATCTCGCCGGAGCGGCCGATCATCGCGCCCAGTCCCTGCGACAGGCGAAGCCGCTCCCGCAACTGCCGGGTCGCTGTGTCCGTCAGCAGGTTGGCCGAAGCCCGGTCCAGCACCGTGGAGAGCTCGTCCATGGCAAAGGGCTTGGTCAGGTAGTCGGAGGCGCCGCAGCGCATGGCCTCAACCGCGGCGTTTACCGAGCCGGAAGCGGTCATGGCGATGACCGAGGTTTGCGGATAGAGCATCTTGACCTCTGCCACCAGTTCCAGGCCGGCGTTGGTGCCCGGCGGCAGGTTGACCAGCAGAATGTCGGCGGCGCGGCCGCGCAACTGGCTGCGCGCCTGGCCCAGGTCGCCGGTGCTTTCAACGGCGTAGCCCAACCCGGCAGCGATTTCGGCGCAAGCCGAGCGTACGGCTGCGTCCAGGTCGACGACCAGCAGGTTCAGGCGCACCGCCGGTTCCGCTATCGGAAGGATAAAATCCATGGTCCTTGCATGAGAAGCTGTTTCGAGCATTGTATTCGCCTCAAAGTCGGTTGCATACAGCAGATTGAAATGGCGGCGCCGGCTGGATTGCCCGGTCCTCGCCTCGATATGGCCCGATCCCGGGCCTTAGCGGCTCCGTACCGGGAGCTCGATCTCAAACCTGGCTCCCCCTTCCGCGCTCCTGCCGGCTTGCATGCGTCCCCCGGCGCCCTCGACGATGGACCGGCTGATCGACAATCCCAGCCCGCGATGGGAGGGCCGCCACGGTTCGCCTTCCCTGCCCGCTTCCGCGCGCGTGGTGAAGCCCGAGTCGAAGATCCGGTTCAGCAGGCTGTCCGGAATTCCGCGGCCGTTGTCTTCGATCGTCAACGCCAGCCAGGGCGAGCCGCCGGCCAGCGTCATCCGCTGGCGCAGGCCGATCTGGATGCGCCCACCGCCCGGCATGGCTTCGGCGGCGTTCTTGATCAGGTTCACCAGCAACCGCGTCAGGTCTTCTCCGTTGAGCTTCACCGGCAGATGCCCGCCTTCGACGTCCACGGTCAACGGAATGGAGGCACCGGCCAGCGCCGACAGCAGATTGCAGTTGGCGGCAAGCTCGGTGGCAAAGTCCGCAATCGGCTCCGCCGGCTGCATATCCCAATGCCGCTGCGCTTCCCGCGGACGCGGAGCCTCGGCCGCCAGACCGGGAAACAAATCTCCCTGCGCCGTAGCGGCAAAGCCGCTGCCCGCGCCCTCGTGCGCATCGAGCGCCACCAGCTTTTCCACCAGCCGCCGGCTGGCCGTGGCCACCAGGCGCAGCTCGTTTCCGTAATGCCGGAAGGGCGCGGCCAGCACCCCCGGCTCCTCCAGAAGATCGCAATACAGGCCCAGCGCCGTCACCATGTTCCTGGCATCGTGCGCCACCTGCGCCAGCGACTCGCCTTCGCTGCGCAAGTTGGCCAACGTTTCCACCACCGCCTCCACCCGCTTGCTGTCCGGGTCCGCCCATCCCATGGATTGTTCAATTTGTTGCATCGCCGCACCTTCCTTGGTCGATCGCTTGCTGTGGGTCTCGGGGTCTTTGGCGCAGGGCGCTTTTCCCGATTCATGCTCTCCGGATGACTGGAAGTTCCCCTCCCGGTCCCGGTTTCGCTGTTCCCATTCCTGCTTCGTTGCCTGGGTTTTGTCCTCTTCTATTACACGTTGCGTGCCAAACCAGGACCGATTTGTTAAGTCGTTGATATACAAGGGATCTCGCCCAAAACCGCCGATCCGGCGCGGGGCTCGGACCCCTGCGGCTGTCCCGAATCGGGACTAGGCTTCCCTATCCTCCTGAGGCAATTCTTTTGTTTTCAGCGGTTTAATGGGCAATTCCTCATTTGGTTCGCATTGGGAGCCGTTTTCCCGATTTGGAGCGTCTGCCGCCGCTGCCATCCCGAATCCGCCCCTGTGCCGCCGCACATTACAATCCCCTTATGTCTTCTCCCGCTTCCACCCCCTTTTTCCGCCCCGGCGGCAGATCCGCCTCCCAGCTCCGCCCGCTGCAACTTTTCCCCGGCTTCGTCCAGACCGCCGAGGGCTCGGTCCTGGTCTCGCTGGGCAATACCCGGGTGCTGACCAATGCCACCATCGAGCAGGGTGTCCCCGGCTGGATGCGCAACTCCGGCCGCGGCTGGGTCACCGCCGAGTACGCCATGCTGCCCCGCGCCACCGTCACCCGCTCGCCGCGGGAGAGCGAACGGGGCAAGATCGGCGGCCGCACCCACGAGATCCAGCGCCTGATCGGCCGCAGCCTGCGCTCGGTGGTGGACATGCACCTGTTGGGGGAGAGAACGGTCATTCTCGACTGCGACGTCATCCAGGCCGACGGCGGCACGCGCACCGCGGCCATCACCGGCGCGGCGGTGGCGCTGGCCCTGGCGCTCGACGCGCTGGTGAAGGCCGGAACGCTGAAGAAGTCACCGCTCAAGCAACTGGTGGCGGCCACCTCGGTCGGCCTTGTCGGCGGCTCCGCGCTGCTCGATCTTTGCTACGAGGAGGATTCGGCGGCCGAGGTGGACATGAACGTGGTGATGACCGCCGACGGCGGCCTGATCGAGACCCAGGCCACGGCAGAAAAAGGCAGCTTCTCCCGCGCCCAGTTGAACGGCCTCATCGACCTGGCCGAGGGGGGCCTGCAGCAGGTTTTCGCAGCCCAGCGCGCCGTGCTGGGACTCTAGCGGCGCGCAACAAAGGCATCTTTTTCCATTCTGCGGGAATCACTTCTTGCGGAGAGGTGAGTCGCCCGCCGCCGGTCGGCGGCGCAAACCTGCCCAAAGGGAGATCCACTCTAATGCCGAACGATGCCGCACTGCGCCAGCACCTGGTAAGCCTGCTCACCGAAAGCCATGCCCACGCAAGTTTTGAAGACGCGGTGGAGGGTCTGCCCGCCGGCCTGCGCGGGAAGACGCCGGAGGGCGCCGAGCACTCCCCCTGGGAACTGCTCGAACACCTGCGCATCGCGCAGTGGGACATCCTTGAGTTTTCGCGCAGCGCGGCGCACAAGTCGCCGGAGTTTCCCGGCGGCTATTGGCCGGCCAGCCCCGAGCCGCCCAACGACAAGGCATGGGAGAGGAGCGTGAAGGCGTTCGAGGCGGATCTGAAGGGCTTTTGCGACCTGGTCGCCGACGAATCGACCGACCTGTTTGCGCGCATCCCGCATGGCGACGGCCAGACGGTCCTCAAGGAGGCGCTGGTGCTGGCGGATCACAACTCCTACCACCTGGGCCAACTGATCCTGCTGCGGCGGCTGCTGGGGGCGTGGAAGTGAGCGAGTGAACAGAGAAGCAGAGAACCCGTGAAACAGTGAACGGTGCACTGCTTCCCGCTTCAGCCCAGGAGCGCGGCCAGCAGCAGCGTTGCGCCCAGGCCGGCGACGGAGAGCACGGTCTCCATCAGCGACCAGGTGGCCAGGGTTTCTTTCACCTCCAGCTTGAAGAGCGACTGCACCAGCCAGAAGCCCGAATCGTTGACGTGCGAGAGCAGCAGCGAGCCGGAGCCGGTGGCCAGCAGCAGCATCTCCGGGCGAGCCCCCATATGCCCGGCCATGGGCGCCAGAATCCCTGAAGTAATGGCCATGGCCACGGTCGAGGAACCCATGGAGACGCGCACCACGGCAGCCAGCAGCCAGGCCAGCAGGAGCGGCGGCAGGTGCGCGCCGACGGCGAGGCTGACCGTGGCCTGAGCGGCGCCGGAGTCGCGCAGGATGCCGCTGAGGCCGCCGGCCGCGGCCAGGATGACCAGCACCCCGGCGATGGGCGCAAACGACTCCGAAGTGAGGCGGCGCAGCAGGCCGGGACCGCGCACGGGTTCGCCCTGGACATGGCCGCCGAGCAGCGCCAGGGCCGCCAGCACCGCGATCAGCATCGAGATATCCGGATAGCCGACAAGGTGCAGGACCTGGTTGGCAATGCTGCCGGGAGCCGTAAGTGCGTCTGCCCAGCTACCCAGGAAGATGAGCGCGATGGGCAGCAGAATGGTGAGCAGGGCGCGCGCAGCCCCGGCGGGCGCGGAGAGGTTCCGGAGATCCAGGCCAGAATGCGCCGAGGGAAGCGGTTCGTCGATGGGCCGAGGCGTGGAGGCGCGGTCCACAGCCGGGAGCTTCGCCTGTCGCCGCTCCCAGCGGCGAATCAGAATCCACCCCAGCACCGGGCCGCCGAGCGCGGCGGCGGGCATCCCGGCGACCAGTCCCCAGAGGATGGTGCGGCCGATGTCGGCATGGTAGGCGGTGGCGGCCAGCATCGCCGCCGGATGAGGCGGCACCAGGCCATGCATGATGGAGAGGCCGGCCAGCACCGGCAGGCTCACGAGGATGGGAGGCCGGCCGCTGCGCCGCGCCGCGCCCACAACAATGGGCAGCAAGAGCACCAGTCCCACCTCGAAAAAGACCGGCATGCCGACCACGATGCCGAGCCCCAGCAGCGCCCACGGCAGGCCGCGCTCGCCGCAGCGTTCCACCAGGGCGACGGCCAGCGCCGCGGCGGCGCCGGAACTGGCCAAAAGCTGCCCGAGGATGGCGCCCATGCCCAGGATGATGGCGATGTGGCCCATCATTGTGCCGACGCCCGCTGTAAAGGAGAGCGGGACCTGTTTGACCGGCATGCCGGCGGCCAAACCCAGCGCGATGGCGGTTACGGCCAGCCCCAGCGCGGGGTGCAGCCGCAGGCGGGCAACCAGCAGCAAAAGCAGCAGAACCGTGCCGGCCACGCAGGCCAGCAGGTACCAGTCGTGAGCTAAAGTTGGGGCGGCGATCACCGGCCGATTATTCCACAAACCACACGAGTTGCGCCCGTTCCCTTTTGGTTTGGGGGGTGCGGTTGTGCCAGCGAACACACTTTTCGCTTGCGCGCCTCTGCTACCATAAGGACGATTGCAGTTCTTGCCGCCCACAGGCTGTTTTCCCGCCCTTGAGGGGCCCGAGCGAAGCGGCGGCCGGAGCCAACACAGAAGGAGAAACCTTATGCCTTTAGTTTCCATGCGGCAGCTCCTCGACGAGGCCGCCAAGGGCGGATACGGCGTCGGCGCATTCAACGTCAACGATATGGAACAGATTCAGGCCATCATGATGGCGGCCAAGGAGACCAAGTCTCCCGTCATCGTCCAGGCCAGCCGCGGCGCGCGTCAGTTTGCCGAAGATCTCTACCTCTTCCGGCTGATCCAGGCCGCTGCCGAGCTCAATCCCGAGATCCCCATCGCCATGCACCAGGATCACGGCAACAGCTACGAGACCTGCAAGAGCGCCATCGACCTGGGCTACACCAGCGTGATGATGGACGGCTCGCTCAAGGCCGACGGCAAGACGCCCGCCAGCTTTGACGAAAACGTCGAAGTGACCCGCAAAGTGGTGGAGTATGCCCACGAGCGCGGTGTGACGGTTGAAGGCGAAATCGGCGTGCTCGGCGGCGTGGAAGACGGCCACGGCGCGGGCGGTTCCGGCCTCGATCACATCACCGATCCCGACCAGGCGGTTGAGTTTGCCGAGAAGACAGGCGTGGACGCGCTGGCCATCGCCATTGGCACCAGCCACGGCGCCTACAAGTTCACCAAGAAGCCGGATGGCTCGGTGCTGAAGATGGACGTACTGCTGGCCATCCACAAGCGCCTGCCCAACACCCACCTGGTGATGCACGGCAGCTCCTCGGTTCCCAAGGACCTGCAGGACATCATCAACAAGTACGGCGGCAACCTGAAGGAAACCTGGGGCGTGCCAGTGGAAGAGATTCAGCTCGGCATCCGCAACGGCGTTCGCAAAATCAACGTGGACACCGACAACCGCCTCGCCATCACCGGCGCCATCCGCAAGGTTTTCGCGGAGACACCGGAGAAGTTCGATCCGCGCGACTACCTGAAGCCGGCACGCGAAGCCATGAAGAAGGTTGTTGCCCAGCGCATGGTCGAGTTCGGCCAGGCCGGTCACGCCGGCGACTACTCGCCAGTTTCGATCGAGCAGATTGCCAAGGGCTACAAGGACGGCAGCCTGAGCACACAGCCGCTGGTCACCGCCAAGTAACAAATGCAAGAAGCGGCGCGCATCGCGCCGCAAGCAATAAGAGAAAAGGGCCACTCCGCAGCCGGAGCGGCCCTTTTCCGTTTCGTTTGCCGCGGGGCGCAGGGCTGGTTCGAAGTGTCATAAAGTTCTGATAGGCTCACGGAATGACGGCCCATGAGCAATTCGACGGCTGCGAGCCTATCCTCTCCGCGCACCTGCTGCGCACTGTGGACGACAAGCTGATCGAATTGCTGCGCTCGCTGACGCCGGGCGAATGGCAGATGGGAACCCACGTGCCGGGGTGGCGAGTGCACGACGTGGCAGCGCATCTGCTGGACACGGCCCTGCGCAAAGTGTCGCTGGTGCGCGACGGCTTTTTTGCCGAGGCGATTGACATCCGCACGCCGCATGACCTGGTGGATATGGTGAACCGGCTGAACCGGGAAGGCGTGACCGTTTACCGGCGGCTGAGCCCCGCCGTGCTGACCGACCTGATGGCGCTGGCCTGCGACCAGAGCGCGGGTTTTCACGAGTCGCTCGATCCCTTTGCCCGCGCCGCCCATTCCGTGAGTTGGGCGGGGGAAGACGTCTCCCTGAACTGGTTCGATACCGCCCGGGAGTTGACCGAGCGCTGGCACCACCAGCAGCAGATCCGCCTGGCCACGGGAAGGCCCGGCATCCTGACCCCGGAGCTGTATCATCCCGTGCTGGATTGTTTTCTGCGCGGTCTGCCGGCGGTCTACCGCGACGTGCACGCCCCGGTGGGGACGGCCGTGCTGGTGGAGATCGTGGGCGCGTGCGGGGGCCGCTGGCGCCTGTCGCAGGGCGAAGACGGCTGGCGCTTCCTGAAAGAGGGCCCGCCGGAGTTTGCCGCGCAGATCAGGATTCCCGAGGAACTGGCCTGGCGGGTGTTTACCAAGGGAATCGACCGCGATGAAGCGCTGAGCCAGACGCAGTGCGAGGGTGACGCCGAGCTGGCCGGGAAGGTGCTGCAACTGACCGCAGTTGTGGGGTAAGCGGGGCGGGTGCTCGCCCGCCGAAGACAGGCCCGCGCCAGGGATGCATTCTTGCCAAGCCCATTCCGCGGCCCATAGACTGAGACTATTGATCCAGATTGATACGGCAGCGCTGCAGGGATCGGAATTTCAAATAGAAGTTGCGGCATGCGCGGCTTGCTAGCCGTGCCGGCTGGATTGTTGTCGCTTTGACCCGCGGCGCAAGCAGCGCGAAGATCCGTTGTCGACACCAGAGAAGAGAACCGGAGAAGGCATGATTCACGCAGTCGTTTTGTTGTTCGCCATCCAGGCGGCGGGGCAAACCGCCACGCAGCACGAGCAGGCCGGAGTGGCGATGTTGCAGGCCGGGAACAAGGATCAGGCCATTGCCGAGTTCAAGAAAGCCACCGAGCAGGACCCCACCGATCCGCGCGCGTTCTTTGGCCTGGGCATGGCCTATACGCAGAACGCAGACCTGGGCGCCGCGATTGCACCGCTGAAGAAGGCGCTGGAACTGGACCCGGGCATGGCGGAAGCGCACGAGCCGCTGGCCAACGCCCTGCTGGCCCAAGGCTACGCGCAGGAGGCGGTGCCGCAATTTGAAAAAGCCGGGGACCAGGCCGGGCTGGGCATTGCGCAACTGGAAGCCGGCGACCTGCCGGCAGCGGTAAAAAACCTGCAGGAAGCCGCCAACGCGCAGCCCAACAATCCAGACCTGCTGTACTACCTGGCGCGCGCCAGCGGGCTGCTGTCCAAGCAGCTTTACGACCTGCTGTTGTCGAATTATCCGGACTCTCCGCGGGCCAACCAGGCGCTCGCCGAGAATTATGCCGCCCTGCGCCAGTCGCAGCAGGCGGTGGACCACTACCAGGCGGCCTTGCGCGATCGTCCCGATTTGCCAGGCGCTCACCTGGCGCTGGGTCAGGTATACGCGGCTGCTTCGCTGTGGAAACAGGCCGAGGAGGCCTTCCGCGCCGAGAGCAAGCTGCAGCCGGGGAATGCGGAGACGGCATTCCGCCTGGGTTCGGCGCTGCTGCAGGACGGCAACGCCCACGAAGCGCGGATGGAACTGGAGCGCGCCGACAAGCTGCAGCCCGATATGCCGGAGACGCTCTACTCGCTGGGCAAGGCCGAGTCGCAGGACGGCAACCTGGCGGGGGCGGAGAAGGCCTGGAAACGCGTGATCGAACTCGAAAAGACGGGCGACCTGGCCTCACAGGCGCACTTTGGGCTGTCGGGTGTTTATCGCAAGCAGGGCAAGACGGAAGAGGCTGCGCGCGAATTGAAGGCGTTCCAGGAGACGCGGAAACCGACCGAAAAGCCGCAGTAAGGCAGGTGTGTGCGGTTTGTCTTGTTGAACCTATTCCGTTCTAGCTTGTGGCGGGATGGGGCTCGGTGACTTCTAGCTTTTGGTCGGAGGTCACTTCGCCGAGCTTTTGGACGGCGCCGGAGGGCCAGCGGATTTCAACCGTGGCTTTGCGCTCGCTTCCCAGGCCAAAGTGAACGGTGAGGTCGCTGCTTGAGGCGTAGCCCACGCTCGATGTGACGCAGTGCATCTGGGTGCGGACGGCGGTTTTGCAGGTGACCTCCGCGCCGATGGCCGAGCGGTTGCTGCGCGTGCCGGTGAGGCGCAACTGCAGCCAATGCTGCTGCGGACTGCGGTTCCACCACAACTCGATGGGGCCATCCATCGAGGTCACCGCCATGTCGATGCGGCCGTCGTGGTCAAAGTCCGCGAAGACGCAGCCGCGATGCAAGCGCGCCACCCCGGCGCCCAAGCCGGATTCGGCGGTGGCGTCGGCAAACTTGCCGTTGCCCAGGTTGCGATAGAGCTTGTTGGTCATGCCGTCGTTGACGTCGACGCCGCCGCCGGCGACGAAGAAGTCGAGCCAGCCGTCGTTGTCGAAGTCGACCAGGCCGCAGCCCCAGCCGCTCACGGCGTGGGTCATGTTCATCAGGCCGGTTTGCACGCTGCCGTCTTCAAACTCGCCTTTGCCGCGATTGAGAAAGATGCCGAAGCTCTCGTTCTTGAGAGCCGACATGACGATGTCGTAGCGGCCGCGGCCGGTCAGGTCGCCGAAGTCCGCGCCCATGCCGGAGATGCTGCGGCCGTCGCCATTGTAGGCCACGCCGGCGTCGATGCCGGTCTCTTCAAATCCGCGGCCGGTGTTGCGAAACAGCAGGTTGCGCGCGTTGTCGTTCGCGACGAAGAGACCCGGGCGGCCGTCGCCGGCAAAATCGGCCATGGCAATGCCCATCCCCTTGCCCAGCACGGCGGCCAGCGGCGCTTTGCCGGTGACGTCGGTGAAGGTGCCGTCGCCGTTGTTGTGGTAAAGCTGCATGGACTGCGACTTGTATTTGTCGGGATGGCAATAGCGGCGGCCCTCCGGGGTCATCGCTCCGCAGACCGGGTCCTGGCCGGCCACCCACTCGCAATAGTTCGAGATGAACAGGTCGAGGTAGCCGTCGCCGTCGTAGTCGATCCAGGCCGCGGCGATCGACCAGAGCTTCCGCTCCGGCGGTGTCTTGAGGCCGGCTGCCTCGGTCACGTCGGTAAAGGTGCCATCGCCGTTGTTACGGAATAGCTGGTTGCCGTAAACGCCGAGCACAAGCATGTCTTCGTGCCCGTCGTTGTTATAGTCGCCCACGGCCACGCCGATGCCGTAGCCATGGCCCGCGACGCCGGCTTTCTCTGTCACGTCGGTGAAAGTGCCGTCGCGGTTGTTTTTATACAGGCGGTTCCAGTAACTCTCGTCCGCCTTTTGTAACTGGGGCATGTCAGCCCCGTTCACGCAGTAGATATCCGGCCAGCCGTCGCCGTCGTAGTCGATGACGCCGAGGCCGCCGACCAGGGTTTCCGGCTGATACATGCGCCCGGTTGCGCCGCTGCGCAGGTGAAAGTCCAACGCGCTTGCGGGCGCGATTTCAAAGCGGACAGGAGACGGCGCAGCCGCTGCCCATGCACGTTTTGGAAGCAGTTGCGCCGCTGCCGCTGCCGCCGTCCCCAGCAGAAACCCGCGCCTATGGATGGGCATCGCCGCTCCCGTTCTCGTCGCCCTCAAGCGATGCTTTGGCCAGCCGCGAAGCCTCGGCCGACGCAGCTTTGGCGTCGTCGTCGCGGCCCAGTTTGCGCAGGATGTTTGCCAACTGCGCATGCAGCGCGCCCTTTTTGTCGGGGTAGCCGGCTTCTAGCTCAGGCTGCAGATAGTGCAGCGCGCTGTCGGGGCTGCCTGTCTGGCCATATGCCAGGCCTAACTGCACCTTGGCCCAGTCATCCGCGGGGTCGAGCGCGAGCATTTGTTTCAGGCGAACAATCGCCTCGGTGTAATCGCGATCGCTCATCGCCATGCGGGCGGACAATTCGATTGCCAGTGGCTCGTGCGGGTCGAGCGAGAGCGCTGCCTTTGCCGTTTCTTTGGCGTGGTCGCCGTCGCCGACGCGGTCATATGCATCCGCCAAGCGCGCCAGCAGGTGGGGATCGTTGGGCCGCGCCTTGAGCGCCGCGGCATACTCCCATTGCGCCGCCGCGCCATCGTTTTTCAAGCGCAGCAGCAAATCTCCCTTTAACTCGTGAATGGCCACTTCGTCTCCGGCGGCTTTTAACTGCGCCAGGACTTTTTCGCCCGCCGCGGCATAGCAGACTTCAAGCCAGTAACCGGCTGCATGCGTGTCGGCCTTGAACCCGCGCTCCAGCGGCGGAATGGCATGCGGGCAGTCGCCCGTCCGGGCCAGTGCAACGCCGCGCCAGAGGGAGTCGAAGTTATCGCTTGAGTTACTCGCGGGCAGTGCGGCTAATTGTTCCCATCGCCCGGCAAGATAGAGGTCTTTCGCGTTCTGCTGCTGGGCTGGCCGAGGCTTTGCCGAAGTCAGCGGACAAGCGGCGGCGGGATGGCGCATGCAATCCCAAACAGCCCCGGAGACATCGGCGCCGGGAACAAGATAATCCGGCCACGCGTTGAGGATGCGCTTGAAGTCGGCGGTGGATCGCCACGCAATCGCCTGGAGTTGTTTTTCCGCATCGGGCCAGCGCTGTTCCAGAGCGGCGACAAGCGCTTCCAGCCGCAGCGTCTCCGTCTCCTGCGGCTCGCGCTGCCGGGCCTGCTTCAGACTCTCGGCCGCTTCGGTGCTCTTGGCGAGCGCAATCTGCGAGCCACCGAGTTCGCCCCAGATTCCGCGCTGTTCCGGATCTTGAGCCGCCGATTGCTCCAGCAACTGCTCCCTGACCTCATCGCCGTCTTTGCGATCGGCCGCGGTGACGCGCAACATCGTGGCTTCGTCGCGCTTGGAGGTTCGCAGTTCCTGCCCCACCACGCGCGAACGATCGAGGCAATGATCGGCCCATTTCACCAGCATGTCGACAGACTTGGGCGAGCGCGCAACCGCAGCTTGCAAGGCCTGCGCTGCCGCTGCCTGGTCGCCAGCGTCGATGGCCGCATCGGCCAGGAACGTGAGCGCGGTTGCGTCGTCGGGGCGCACCTCAGAGGCAACATGCAGCGGAGCCAGTGCAGCAGCGATGTTGCCGCTGCGCACCAGGTCCTGGCCCAGCAGCAAGTTGGCATCGTAGTTGCGCGGATACTTATCAACCAACTGCTTGAGCAGCGGGATGGAGTGCGCGTAGTCGCCCTGGCGATGAAAGGACGCGGCGGCTTTCAATTGTGCGGCGGAAGCGGGCGGAAGATCGGGCGCGGCAGGGCGAGCCGCAATCGACAAGCAGAGCAGCGAGGAAGAAAGCAATGCTGCGCGGGCAATCGGACGCAGCGAGGCGCGATACCATCCCCAACATTCGGTGCGTCTTTGCTCCAGAGTCACATGGCACCGCAAACTGCCGGCCAATCATTGGATTAGGCAATAGATTGGGAGATATGGCCCCCGCTATAGTGCTCATTTTATGCCGCTGAAGCACAGTGCGTCCAGTTGAGTGCGCGTGCTTGCATCGACCGCAATGCGATGCCGCTTTCTTGCCAATCCATGTTGGCGCAAATTAGACTGAGGCTGTTCCGACTGCATCGTTTTGGAAAACTGAATGCTCCGCACCCTTTTCA
>Ga0181516_10000709_pt1 | contig 28393 bp, 22 predicted proteins | sample PEATcosm2014_Bin_25_FD_121104 | JGI IMG/M metagenome (GOLD analysis project Ga0181516, IMG submission 121104) | Peatland microbial communities from MTU Mesocosm Facility, Houghton, MI, USA - PEATcosm2014_Bin01_10_metaG | ecosystem: Environmental > Terrestrial > Soil > Wetlands > Peat | place... | reverse complement strand
GTGAGCCTCTCCAGCACCATGCCGGCGTCCTCAATTTCAACTCCGCACACGCGGAGGTGAAGAAGCTCCGGGATCGGCATCATCCCCCGTCGTTCTTCCAACACAACAATGACGCGGTCGATGCTCGGTTCGGGCATACCAAGGTTGCGAAGGTCAGTCGCAAAACGGACGGCGTCTTCCTCGGTCGCGGGCTGGTCCGTCCAGCCCACGACCTCCATACCGGCATCGCGACGAGTTCGCAGCGTGTCCACCAGGACGCGCGCACGCGCTCCGTTCCCCAGCACATAGACGTGCTCCCGGAAATAGGGAAGGCCAATCGCCCATTCAAAAAACCTGCGCCAGATCACCAGGAAAATCGTGAGAATGAAGATGCCGACGACAAGGACATTCTGGCCCATGTCGACATCGGGAAACTCAAAAATCAGGCCGGCCAGGAAGAAGGACAGAGTGCTCAACACCAGAAGCAGGCGGAAATAAGCTTCCCAGCCCTTTGAGGTGCGCTGCGGCTCAAAAAGATCGAAGTAGTAGGACAGAAGCAAGACGAGAACAGTAATGCCCCCGATCTTTAGCAGTCCGTTTTCATAGATCAGGCAAATGTAAGTATCGGGTCCTCGCAGATACGTCGTCGCAAGCAGAAAGGACCCGGATACAATCAGCGCCTCACAGAGAAAGAGCACCAGGGTGCGGGTAGGATAGTAGACATTGAAGAGCCTGACCATTCCTCAGCCCTGCCTTTTCTTTCCCCGCTTCGATTGGCTGCCGCCCGATTGGTAGCCGTAGTAGTTGTAATAGTTGTAGTAGTAGCCGTGACCGGGAGCATCCTTGACGGCGTTGAGCACAAATCCAAGCAGACGGAAACTCTTGAACGCAGCCTGGGTTCGCTGGGCGACGTCGTAAGGCGTCTTGCCTTCGCGCGCGACAAGCAAAACCCCGTCCGCGGCCCGCGCAAGGTCAACCGCGTCGGTAACCGCGAGTACCGGCGGAGAGTCGATCACAATCCAGTCAAAGTGCGGCGACAGGGTGGCGATCAGTTCCTCGATTCGATGATTACCAACCAACTCCAGGGAGTTGTCCCCGCACTCTCCGGCGGTAATCAGGGTGATGTTGGAGATATGGCGCACGTCGGGATCCTCAACGACATCCGACGAGCTGTTGCACTGCATCACATCCACCAGCCCGGTAGTTCCTGCCAGAAAGTCCGTCAGCCCCGGCGTATTGGGCGCTCCCAGAAGCTTGTAGAGGCTGGGACGGCGCAAATCGCCATCGATCAGCAGTACGCGGCGAGTGTTATTGCGCGCCAGGCTCAGAGCCAGATTTACCGCGACAAAGCTCTTTCCTTCCGAAGGCATTCCGCTGCAAACCAGGATGGTCTGCAATGCCGACTCGGAACGAGCCTGGTAGATGTGCGAGCGGAGGGCGCGAAACTGCTCGACGCTCTTCCCGCGCTCTGCCAAAGTAGGTAGCGAAAGCAGAGCCGGCCTCCATGGATTCCGAGCGACCTTGTCCAGGGCGATACCCGATTTGGCTGGCGCAGGTTCCTCGATGCGCGGAGAAGAAGCCGGCTCTGCAACCTGCTTTTCCTCCGGTTCCAGCCCGCTCTTTCGCTCGAGCTCTGCTCTTTGAAGCGCTTCGTATATGCGGCTCATATTTCTGTTCCCTTCCTGGAGTCGGTGGCATCCGAAATCGGTTTGACGGCATACGGTTTGTGATCTGGCACAGTCGTCTCCGGCTCGCTGCTGAGAGCTTCGCGGGAGATAACAAAGGGCTGTTCATCCAGGTCGAGTTCCGCGCTGACCGCCTCGACGATACGCGCCGGCACAGGCTTGACTTGCTCTACATATGCACTAATCAAAGCGTGCTCGCAAATCAGGTTGATGACGCGAGGAATTCCTTTTGAATAGGTGTGGACAATCTTTACAGCTTCGGGCGCAATCACTTGCTCCGTGGCGCCCGCAATGTGAAGTCTCTCGTTGATATAAGCCTCGGTCTCTTCCGCGCCCAGCGCCCGCGTCTTGCACCAAAGCGATACGCGTTGGCGAAGCTGCCGAACGCAAGGATTGCGAAGCTTCTCTTCGAGCTCGGGCTGGCCGGAAAGAACAATCTGCACCAGCTTCTCTGAGGAGGTCTCGAGATTCGTCAGAAGGCGAATCTCTTCCAGAAGTTCCCAGGAGAGATTCTGTGCCTCATCCACTACGATCACGCACACTCCATGTTCTCGATATCGCTCAACAAGCCATCGGTTCAACTGGATGAGCATGCCCGACTTGGTCCGCGCCGTGGGTGGAATTCCAAAATCCGTCAGCACAAACTCCAGAAAGTCGAGAACATCGAGAAGTGGATTGAAGACAAACGCCGTGGAAACGCGGCCTTTGCTGAATGTGCTCAAGACGGTCTTCAGCAATGTGGTCTTTCCCGTCCCCACCTCGCCCGTCATGACCACAAACCCCTTGCGCGCCGCAATCCCATATTGCAGGCAGGCAAGCGTTTCCCGCACCTGCGGCATCACGTAGAGAAACCGCGGATCAGGGCTGGAGCCGAACGGTAGATCGCGAATTCCAAAGAAGGATCTGTACATGCTTATCCGTTCGTGCCTTCAGCGGTCGATTGCTTCTTTGAAAACGGACTCCAGCTTATTCGTCTTGCGGTAGGCTGGGGCAGGCCGTCGATAAACGACACTGTCGCCAATGTCGGAAGTTTGGTGAATGCGAAAATGTCCCTCTCGTTATGCAGTGCGGTATCTCGATATTCAAGCAGGCACGTGATGATAAGCCCGAGAATCACACCTCCTCCAAACCCGCCGCCTGCAAAGACAAAGCGGTTTGGAAACGTCGGCTCTTCCGGCAGGTTGGGAGCATCCATCACGTGGAATTGCTCGCCTTCCTGACGGTGCTCAAGTGCAGTTGCCATCGAGGATTCGTTCATCTTGCCGAGCAGGCTGTTGTAGGCGTCCACCGATATTTGATGGTCACGGGTAATCTGCTTGAACTCCTCCTCAATCTGAGGAGTGGCTTCGATGCGCGCTTGAACCTCTTTCATTGTCTGCTGGATCTGGTTCTGCTGCAGCTTTTCCTGCGCAACAGTGTCCTGCAAAGCGCGAAGCTGCGCCTTGGCTTGCACAAGCTGAGGAGGATCGGCGTGCTTCACGGCCGCCACCGGCGCAGCAGGCGCCGGATGAGCTGCATTCTCCGCGATCTCATGTTGCAGATCGGAAATCTGGTGCGTGAGTGCCACCACATCCGGGTAGCTTGAAGTGTATTGCAACTGAAGTTGCTTCCTCTGCTCGATCAGCTTCTTGAGTTGATCCTGCATTGAGTCCACTGAAACCACGCCGTTGCCCGCGAATGCCTGGTCCGCTTCCTGCGACTGCTGGGCGATCATCGCCTGCATCAAAGTTTCATTCTGCTCGTTTCGTTCAATCGATTGCGTTGTAGCATTCAGTTGTCCGCTGAGCGAAGTAAGCATGCTCTCGTTCGGGTTTCCCAATGCAATGTTCATGCCGTTGCCCACCGCGACGCCCGCATTGGGGAGTTTGCCGATGTTCTTGCGCTCGAATTCCGCCATCTTCGCGTCCTGGTCGTCAAGGTTCCGCTTTGCGTCCTCGAGCTGTTCCTTCAAGAAGTCTGTTGTGCCTTCGGCGGTTTGTTCCCGCTGGCTCAGGTTTCCGCTGACAAACAGGGATGTGATCTCGCCGCAAACCTGCTGGGCAGTTCGCGCGTCGGAAGCTTTGAATGAAATGAAGAAGCCGGGCATGCCGCGCGCGGATTGAATCGGCTTGATCCCGATCGCCTTCTGCGTCAGTGCGATCCGGTCATCCATGGTGTTTCCGTTGCGGGCAAACAGGCCGAAGCGCTCCACAATTGGCTGCACGCGCGACCGGCTCAGAATCTGCTCCTTCATCGTTGCCAGGCGCTCGCCCAGATCCTCTTCCACCACGGGTCTCACAAACTCTGCCGGAACTTTCTGTTGCTCGATGATGATCAGAGTTTGCGAAGTGAATTCCGGAGGGAGGACGTGGCTCAGGCCGACGCCAATTCCGAGCGTAATAACGGCGCAAATCAAGATCAGCCAGAAGCGCCGCCTTAATATCTCTCCGTAGTCTTGCATTGTCAGTTCACGATGTCCGAGCATAGGATCCCTCCATCAATTATCGGCCGAAGCTTTTTGGTTTGGGCGAGAAGCCGATCCCCGCGCTGATACTTTGAAACAATCCGCTGAGAATGTTCGACGACGCCGGGTTGCTCACGTTCTGTGTCGTCTGCGTTGTTACCGTGTAACCCACGAAGGCGGAAACAGACTCAGTTAGCTTCCTGGAATACTGCGCCCCGCCAAATATTCCTGAGTAGGACTGGCCTCCTGTGGCCAGCAGGTCTGAAGTTCTCCGATAGCCAAACGAAAGCCCGGCGTTGCCTTTCTGCCCTACCCGCCTGCTCGCTCCCGCATCGACCGTATCGAACTGAGCGCCCAGCAGGAATCCCGCCCCGTCGCTGGTTCCGTGGTCGTAGGACACATGATATCCAGTCTTGCGAGCGGTGTAAGAAACCGATGCGGCCGCGTTGTACGCTGCCTTGGAGGTTGTCGTCCCGGTGCTTGATGCGGTGACGGCGCCGCCCGGGTTAACATTCTCATTTGCGTTAGTGACAATGAAGGACGGCCCAACCGATCCTGACACGCTCAGACGCTTGTTAAATGTGTGCGATATCGTGCCAGATATGCCGTTGGAGTCGAAGTAGACTCCGGTGCCGGGAAAGCTGAAGTGCGAGAACGAATAAGAGGCCCCCGTCGAGTTCCTTGCGCTGATGCGATCGTTGAATCCCGCATGAATACTCATTCCGTCTGAATTGAAGCCGACTGCTCCGATCGACCGAAATTCACTGAAATTCACGCCGGCGTTCAGGCTCATCTTCTTGTTGAACTTATAAGTTGCCTGCGCCCCCGCGTTGTTATCGATAACCTCGCCGCTGGTGGTTAGGATCGTCTGGTCGGGTGGAGGGGCTGGAGCGCTCGATCCGCTTCCGCTTGACGAATCCGCAACTCCTTCGAATCCTGTTGTCGGAGCCTCGGGAAGAAAGCTCATGGAATCATTGAACCCGAAATTCCATTTCTCTTTCGTAAAGCCCTGCGACAGCGTCACCACCTGAAAGATCCCGGTTCCATAGTCGGGTCCGCTCTCTGGAATCGTGTAACCGGCGCTATACCCAAGTGAGAAAGGACGCCTGTGACTTCCATTTGAATATCGGAGATCTCCGCTGGCGGTGGCTGTCTCCCAATCTCCCAGCCCTCCGCCGAATGAAGCGTTCTGCGCGAATCGAAGATCGTAACTCAGAATCCCGCCCACCCGCACGCCGCCCGGAATTCCGGGACCGGTGGCTTGAGGCATGATCTGAGCGTGTGCCGCGATGGAAAACATAAACGCGATCGCGAGCGCGAATGGAGCTCTCTTCATTGTCTGCGCCTTAGGGAACCACGATTGTGTCGTTCGGCAGGAGAAGAATATCGAATGCGGTGTTACCCTTCAGCGCTTGCTTGTAGTGAACGGGAATCCTCGTTCGTTTTCCGTTCACGTCGCGCAGGATATAGATCTTCCCCGTGTTCGCATCGTCGGCAAGCCCGCCGCTGGCCAGTGCCTGCAATATCGTCATCCCCGGCGACATATCCATAGGCCCCTTTTTCCCGATCCCTTCGCCGATGAAATAGACCACCTTGCTCTTGATCCCAACTACGATCACCGTTACGTTCGGATCTTGCACAAATTTCTTCAGCTTTGACTCGAGCAATGTCTGTAACTGCAGAGGCGTCAGGCCCATCACGAACACATCGCCAAGAAGCGGGATGGTGATCATCCCATCCGGCCGCACCATCACAGCTCCTGAAAATGCGGGCTCTTTCCACACCGATATGGTCAGGCTGTCATCCGGGCCAATCACGTAGGTTGCCGACGAAACTCCGGGAATAGGCTTTGGAAGCGCCTCCGCCGCAGGCGCTTGATCGGTATCTGGCGACGGCGCGGGTGCTGCCGTCTGGCCAGAGGCGGGTGCCGCGGTCGTTGCCGGTGCCTGTGCGGCAGAGGTTGGCGCTGCGGTTGGCGCTGGCGCCTGCGGGGCAGGAGCGGGAGCCGCAGGCGCGGCCGCAGCCGGCGGCGTAGTGTCTGTGGGCTTGGCGGCGGATCCCGTATTCTGGGCCGAACTAAGGATTGTGAACGCGAAGATTGCTGCAATCACAAGACTTTCTCGCTTCATTGTGCTACTCCAATTTCTTTGGATTCAGACCGGTTTTCCGCCTCAATGTGTTTGAGCTTGTACAGTAGAGCCTTGTAGCTGATCCCCAGTTCGCTTGCCGCACGCTTGCGGTTTCCCCCTGTGGAAACAAGAACTGCAGAGATGAGCTTTCGCTCTACGTGGGCCGTTGCTCCCCGTGCAGCTTCCTTCAGCGACTGGGGTCTGCTTTGCCCATTCAAGTTGGCAGTCGGCGCCGCTGCCTTGAGTGCGGCGAGGGAGATCGACTGGTCTCCGATGGCGACGAGAGTTTTGATTGCGGTCTGGAGCTCAGGCAGATTTCCAGGCCAGTCATGATCCATCAGATACGCAATGATATCATCCCGGAGGATCGGTTTGGGTCGGTCAAACTGCTTTGAATACTGCATTAACAGTTCTTCGGTAATCGACAGGATCTCCGCCTTCCGGCACCGCAGTGGCGGAATTCTCAGAGTCACCGCTGAGACCATGTGATAGAAATCCTCCCTGATCCGCAACCACATGACCTCGTCCTCCAGCTCCCGGGTCGAGCTCAAGACAAGGCGGCAGCTTTTTGGCGATTCCACATGGAAATATGTGGTCATGATTAAATCTTGCAAAGGAAGGCTAAGATCATTTATTTCATTGAGATACGCCGTACCATTGTCGCACAGGGCCGAAAGCGTGGCCTCCCGGTCAAGCTCGCGGCACCGATACTCTTTGAATGGATCCTTTGACCGGCTCGATTGGGAGTGAATCCGCTCCGCGATCGATCGTTTGCCCACGCCTCGCTCGCCTATAATCATGACGGGGCAATCGCTTTCGGCAATTCCGGCGATCGCCAGCTGAATCTGCCCATCCATTGAGGACGGCGTCAGGATTCGCCGGTTTCGTTTCAAGTTCTTAAGCGTCTCTCTGGTGGTCATGGGGAGCGAGATTCAACCTGGCTTGTTGCAATACAAAGTCCAAACCGGAAAAGTGGCGGAGTAATGGGTGTCAACTCGACAGGTTCCCTGAATTGGAACATTTATCTGTCTGGATTGGTCCTGGGGTATGAAGGGAGTGTCCCTCGGGCGGCTACGGCATGGGACATTTATTTCCCATTGAAGTGAAAAGTTTTTCCACCAACCAGTGGATAATCGTTTCTCCAATCGCAGTGCGTCGCAGGTATGCTGGTCGGATCTGTACAATCTTCGGGTTCGGCACTCCGATTGCTAACGAAAGTATTGCTAACGGTGCAAGGAGTCCTTTTTGTCCGCTGAGTCTATTCCCGGAAGCTTAGCTCAGGAAGAGCAATTTCCCATGAGTTGGTTAAATCGGTTACGCCTTCATAATCATTACCTTAACTGGGGCGCGGCACTTATCGCCGTTTTGGCCGTCGCAGTCTATTACCGGGTGGTGGGCAAACTTGTCGTCGATTGGATTCACATTCCTGACTTCTCGCACGGCCCCCTGGTGCCTCCTTTTGCTGCCTACCTCGTGTGGGTCAAGAGAGACACCCTCCGGCAAACAAAGATCGTTCCCACCTGGAGTGGAGTAGCGGTTGTCGCACTGGGAATGGTGGTTCTGATCCTTGGTGTGTATGGCGCTGAGCTGTTCCTGTCGCGCATATCGCTGCTCATCATGCTCGCCGGCCTCATCCTTTGTTTTGGCGGATGGCAGTTGCTCAAGGAACTGCGTTTTGCTTTGATGGTCCTTCTCCTGGCCATTCCGATCCCCGCCATCGTCTTCAACGAAATCACCCTGCCTCTCCAGTTTTGGGCGTCAAAAGCCGCCACCGCCATGCTGCAAATGTGCGACGTGCCCGTCCTTCGGGAAGGCAACGTCATTGAGCTCCCGTTAATGAAGCTCGAGGTGGCGGAGGCCTGCAGCGGCATCCACTCGCTGCTGAGCCTCTTCACGCTCTCCGTCTTCTATGGCTATTTTCTCGAGAAATCTGTCCTGCGGCGCATTCTGCTCGCTTTGGCGAGCCTCCCCATTGCCATCGCCGCAAACGCAGTGCGCATTTTCGGCACTGGATTATGCGTCCAGTACTGGGATCCGGATAAGGCCATGGGCTTTTTCCACGAGTTTTCCGGCTTGGTCATGTTTCTCGTCTCCCTCTTCTGCCTTTATCTCTTTCATCGCGCCATGTCGTTGATTCCGGAGAGGAAGGTCAACGCGTGAAAAGCCTTCGCTTCTGGGCGGTTTGCCTCCTGCTGCTGGCAACGGCAGCCCTCCTTCAAAGTCGTGGCACTGCGGACGTTTTCACTCCGAGCCTGCCTTTATCGGAGCTTCCCTATACGATTGATGGCTTGCAGGGTACCGACCAGCCGATCGATCCCGAGCAATTGGAGTATCTTGGCCCGGGAGACTATTTGGTGCGGGTTTATACTCAAGGCAGGCAGGTTCCCCCGGTCGGGCTGTACATCGCCTATTTCCCTACCCAGAGGACGGGCAATACCATCCATTCTCCCAAACATTGCCTGCCGGGGGCAGGCTGGTCATTTGAGTCATCAAAATATGTCATTCTGAAAGACGCAAATGGAAAGCCCCACCAGGTCGGGGAGTACATCATTTACGCCGGTGCAAATAAACAGTTTGTAATCTATTGGTATGAGGCGCATGGCCGAAGCGTGGCCAACGAGTACATGGCGAAGATTTATCTCGCGACCGACGCAATTCGGATGAATCGTACCGACGGAGCGCTGGTCCGGGTAATAACCCCCATCGTTCCTTCCACAGGCATCGAGGCAGCAAAAGCCCGTGCGGAGGAGTTTACCGCGCAACTCTGGCCCATGCTCCCGCGCTTCATCCCCAATTGATCGGACGCGCGGAATGGAAGACTGTTGTACAGCAATAGAACTTGGGCTGCCTGTTGTTGAGGTGGCAGCCGGCAAGGATGGATTACCAATGATCGGCTCGTCCAAAGCAGTGAATTCGAGTTCTCGCGACTTGGGGACCCTCATGCACCGGAGCGGACCTCTCTGGTTGACCGGGACTCTGGTTGCAGTCCTTCTGTTGTCCGGCTGCCACACCGATCCAAACGTGCGAAAGCAGAAGTATTTTGAAAGTGGAATGCGCTTCAGCAATCAAGGTAAGTACAACGAAGCCGCCATCCAGTTTGCAAACGCTCTGAAGATCGACGGGAACTTTGCCAACGCCCACTTCGAACTCGCCCACATCTACATGCACCTGGGCCGATACAGCGGAGCGTTTACTGAGTTTTCGCGTACCGTCGCCTTGCAACCATCGAATCTCAAGGCCAGAATCGATCTGGGCGGCCTTCTGCTTGCCGGCGGAAAAGTTGACGAGGCGCAGGCCCAGGCCACTGCCGTAATGGCCGTGCAACCCAATAACCCCGATCTCCATGCGCTGCTCTCCGGGATTGCTTTGAAGCGCGGTCAGAAGGACGAGGCCAAAAAGGAGATCCAGCGCGCCATGGAACTGGATCCCAATCGGGCTGTCTTTCACGAGGACTATGCCATCCTCATCGGCAGCGATCCAAGCCAGGCTGCCACGGTAGAGAGCGAGTTGAAAAAGGCTGTTTCGCTCGATCCGAAGGCCATCAATATCAGGTTGATCCTTGCCGCATTCTACGCATCCGACAGCCGCTGGCCGGAGTCCGAGCAGACCATTCGCGATGCTATTGCCACCGACCCCAAGAACCTCCAGGCGCGCCAAACCTTAGCCAAGCTCTTTTTGCAGCAGGGCAATACGGCAAAGGCTGAAGAGGTCCTTCGCCAGACCGCCAACGATCTGGCTCCCAATCCTCAGGCAGCGCGTGTGCTGGCGGACTACTACGAGACCTTCGGTCAGTACGACAAGGCGCGGGCGGAGTTTGCGGTCCAGGCGGCAAAGTATCCCAAAGATCTGCCCATGCAGGAGGGGTACCTCCGCTCATTGCTGCAGGTCAAGGACTACACAACTGCAAAGACCGTGGTCGCGGCCTTGATGAAGAGGAATGGCCGCGACCCGCAGGTTCGCGCCCTCAACGGGATCGTAATGCTCAATGACGGAAGGGCCGACGATGCCGTCAATGCTCTTCAGAGCGCCGCCAGAGATTATCCCAAGGATGCTTCCATTCAGTTCTGGCTTGGAAAAGCCGCACTCGCCCGAGGCGATTTCACGCTGGCTGAAACCAGCTTTCGCAATTCCGCGGTGCTCGAGCCAGCCAGGCTTGACGCGCAGCAGGAGTTGGCGATCCTCGCGGTTCAGCACGGCGATATGGACCTGCTGCTCGAAGTAGCCGACAACACCATCAAATCGGCGCCCCATTTTCCCGGCGGCTATGTCTGGCGCGCCGTCGTTGAACTGGCCCGCAACAAACCCGAATTGGCCGAACCCGACCTGAAGACCGCCATCGCCATTGCGCCCAAGAGCGCGCCCGCTTATCTGCAGCTTGGCAAGATCCGGTTCATGCAGAAAAAGTACCCTGAGGCAGTCTCGCTTCTGGAGCAGAATCTCCAGTATGATCCGAATTCCATTGAGGCCATGCGCCTTTTGATCGGCTACGATCTCTACCAGAAGCAATTGGACAAAGCCCTGGCTCGGGTGAACCAGCAGATCGCCATCGCTCCCAAAAACAGCAGTCTCTACGTTCTCCTGGCCGAGCTTCAGATTCAATCGAATAAATTGGACCTGGCTGCCGTCTCTGCTCAGAAGGCAATGCAACTGAATTCCGGCGATGTCGAGGCCGTAATGGTGTTTGCCCAGATCAAGATGCATAACGGTCAAACCGCCAACGCCATCTCCGCATGGGAACAGTGGATCAAGCAGCATCCCAACGACGCTGCCTCCATTGCCATTCTCGGCACTTTGGAAGAATCGGCCGGAAATAAGCCCAAGGCCGAGGAGCTTTACAAGAAGGCTCTCGGAATCTCGCCCCAGCAGCCTCTGGCGGCAAACAACCTTGCTTACATGATGCTGCAGAATGGCGAGAACTCCGATGTCGCGCTCTCGCTGGCCCAGACAGCTCGCCGCGCCATGCCAAACTCAAATAACACCGCCGATACGCTGGCGTGGGCATACTACACCAAAGGAGTCTACGGGTTTGCCCGCGATCTCCTCGAGGATGGGCTCAAGACCGACCCCAACAATGCGGCCATGCAGTACCACCTCGGGATGGTCTACGCCAAACTTCAAAACAAAGCCAATGCGGCAACTCACTTCAAGAAGGCCATTTCTTTGTTGCCGGAATCGCAGACTGCAAAAGATGCAAAGGCCGCGTTGCAAGGTTTGGGTTAATGCATTTCTCCGCCAGGTGTGTACCGAATGCACGCCCTTCGGGTTACGTCTTGATCGATAAAACGTGACCCTGCACGTCGTCGCAACGGCTACATTTGAAGAAGAAATGCCTTAGAAGCCTGGGTTAATCGACAACCTGCAATTCCGTCGCCCGCGAAAAATCGCCGGGGCGGCCTGCGTCCCGCGTAGTGCTGGTGCTTAGGAGCGGATGTGCCTACTCCCGATGGTCAAGGTTCCCTCGACATGACGAACACTAAGACCATTGCGCGCAATACGGGGTGGTACGGCCTCGAAAACGCATTCAGCATCGTTGCCGGATTCGTCACCACCATTGCGATTGCGCGTTACCTGGGACCGGACAAGAACGGTTACATCATCTTCGTCAACTATGTTGCCTTTGTGGTCAGCACCCTGGGCGGCTTTGGCATTCCCGCCACCACGCGCAAATACATGGCCGAGTTCATCGGTATGGGCGACCGAGGAACCGCGCGCTTCATCTATTTCCGCACCCTGCTGCTGCAGGTTGCCATGGCCACGCTCGTGTCCACCGGCCTCGTCGTCTGGGTGCTTCACTACGCCACGATTGAATACCGGTTGGCCGCGATCCTGATCGTGCTCAGCATCTGGCCCTCCATGGTCAACGACATCTCGGCGATGGCTAATATGGCCACCGAGGATCTTGCCAAGAATCTGCCCGCTTCCGTCGCCGCAACCATTGTTTATTTCATCGTCATCCTGTCGACGGTGTTCTTCCGTTGGGGCTTGGTGGGCGTCGGTTCCGCATTGTTCCTCATGCGCGCAACCGATTTCTTGGTGCGAATATTTCCGACCATGAAGAGTATTCGTACCTGGGATACAGTCCACGCCAATCCCGCCGCTCTGCGCGAAAGAATGATGCGGTTTGCATGGCAGGCCGTCGTCAGCATGTTCGTGGGCCTCGTCGTTTGGGAGCGCTCAGAGGTAGTGCTGCTGCAGCTTTTCTGCAAGGACCACAATCAGGTTTCGTTTTACTCGGTGGCATTCAGCATGGCCGAGCGTCTCTTGATCGGCTCGGCCGTATTCGGAGCCGCGACCGGCGCAACGCTCTTTGTCCAGTACGGCCGCGATAAGTCCAGGCTTCCCCAGCTCACTGCTTCCACATTTCGCTATCTCGCCCTGACGGCGATTCCCCTGCATCTCATTGCCACGTCGCTGGCGGTCCCGGCCCTGCTCTTCCTCTTCGGCAAGCAGTATGCGGGCGCGGCCATGGTAGCCACGATTGCACCGATTCTCTGCCTGCCCAAAGCCTTCATCGCGCCCGCCACCAGCCTCATGCAGAGCAACGAGCGGCAGCGCTACGTTATCTGGGCCACCGCGCTCGCCGGCGTGGTGGATATCGGCGTAGCGTATTGGCTCATACTTTCGCATGGCGCGGTCGGCGCGTGCATCGGAAGCGGAACTGCGCAGACTCTCGTCCTGGTCACCCTCTGGGGCGTCGCCATCAAGGTCTACAAAGTCAAGCTTCCCTGGCGTCAGCTTGGAAAAATCGTTACCGCCAGCGTGCTGGCCTCCATGGCGGCCCATTTCATCGCCATTCGCTTCGCTCCATTGTGGGGATTCCTGCTCGGAGCCGCGGGGGCGCTGGTTGTCTACTTGATTCTGTTCCGTCTGATGGGCATCTTGGAGCAGGAAGACGAAGCCCGCCTCAATGTTCTGATTCACATGATTCCCAAGCCGGCCAGCGGAGTGGCCGCCAGGCTTTTGGCGCCGTTCATTCGCGCCGGAGTTTCCACTGTCATTGCGGAAGAGGTTGGGCAGCCGGCGCCGGTCCTCGAGTGGACTCTGCCCTACGGCGACGCTCGGAATCTTGAGCTCGCAACGTCGTTCCCTGAAGATCGGAGATACCCTGACGAGCGCAAACCGCCGGTCAGGATCAGCGTTGTTATCCCTGCCTACAATGCCGAAGCCTTTCTTCCCCGTTGCCTCGCGTCGGTCTTTGGACAGACGATGAAGCCGGAGGAAGTGATTGTCGTCGATGACGGTTCGACAGACCGCTCGGCTTCGCTGGCTGAGGAGCTTGGAGCGCGCGTCATACGCCGCCCCAATGGCGGCGTCTCGGCGGCCAGGAATTTGGGAATCCGCGCCGCGGCATCTGAATGGATCGCGCTCTTGGATGCCGATGACATTTGGCTGCCGGAAAAACTCGAACGTCAGGTCGCCTGCATTCGGCCCGACACCGTTCTTGTCTACTCCGGAATCAATTTGTTCGACGTCAATGGATCGCGTGGCGACCTGCGCGCCGACGATGCTCTAGCCGTCAGAAATATGCTGCGGTATCGCAATCCCATCACGACTTCGACCGTGCTGGTCAGGCGCGATGCGATCAGAGACGTTGGTGGCTTCCGCGAGGACATTCGTACCTGCGAGGATTGGGAGCTTTGGTTCCGGCTCCTTGAAAAGGGCCAATTCGCTCGAGTGCCGGAACCGCTGGCGCGATACTACATCTTTCCCTACAGCCTCAGTTCCAGCCCCAACCGCATGCTTCAGGATCTCGACCGGATTCTCGATCGGACACTTCTGAGTGGTCTCACGCATTTTGAGCGATGGGCCTGGAAGCACAGGATTCGCGCCTATCAGATCTCCGGCGCGGGATTGACTGCGCGCGATCACGGGCTCGGCAATGAGTTAGGCTACATGATGCGCTCGCTCTATGTTTGGCCGTCACCGTTTTGGGAGCCGCAGCGATTCTCCCGGGCTCTCGTCAGCGTCAACGACAAACTCCGGAGATCGCTGTACGGTAAGGCAGCCTCTCTCAGCTAGAGAATCTTATCTGGGGTTTGTAATCGTGCCCGCGCGAATGGGTGCCCCTGGTCTCGATTTTGAGACCAGGGAGAGCACAAAACCACACAGACACGGTACTAGAACTGGTCGCATCAATGCGGTTTTGAAAGGGCACGGCTTCAGCCGTGCCGTGAAAGCCGCATAAACATTGGGGCTTTAGCCCCTGCGGGATGTTTTAGGGCTGGCTGAAGGCATCTATGCAACCAACTCCAGCAAGCCGCGGAGGTTCCGTCGTGAAATTGCTCTATTATGTCGACGATGACCGAAGCAACTTTGGCGACGATCTCAATCGATGGCTCTGGAAGCGCCTTCTGGGCTCTGCTCTCGATGTCGATGACGGCACTGTCCTCCTTGGAATTGGCACCATCCTTGCCAGAGGCTTCGTCCCTCCGGCCCGGAAATACATCGTCCTGAGCAGCGGCGTAGGCTACGATGCGCCCCCATCGGATTTTGGCGGGCCCTCGTGGCAGGTCCTCGCTGTCCGCGGCCCCCTAACTGCCTCGGTATTAGAGCTCACCCCGGACAAGGCCGCAACCGACGGAGCGGCCCTGCTGCGCCTGCTTCCCGCGTGCGAGCCGCTCCCCGAGTCGGAACGTTCCGGCATCGTTTTCATGCCTCACTACGAATCGCTCGCCGCGGGGAATTGGCGTCAGGTTAGCGAGATGGCCGGCGTCGAATTCCTCGACCCCTGCGCAGACAGTGAGATCACCGTCCAGCGCATTCGCAGGGCAAGACTGGTGATCGCCGATGCCATGCACGCCGCTATTGTGGCGGATGCACTTCGCGTGCCGTGGATACCCGTTGTCCTCTCGCCGCACAGTTCCACATTCAAGTGGCTTGACTGGACCATGAGTCTCGACCTTCCTTACCGTCCTGTCACCATCCCCGCTTCGACGCTGCTTGAAGCCTTGCGCAACAACTCTCTCCGCTCCTTTGGAAACAAGCTATACGTGGAGACGCACACCGCAGCCGATGCCATCGAACATTTGAAGCGCGTCATCCGCCTCTGGTCCTCGAATGATTGGCCACGGCGGCGGCACACCCGGTCGCTCGTGACCTACGCAATTCCAAGGCGAATTGTCTCTTCCCCTGTCTTCAGGGGATTCAAAACCTCGCAAGACAGCTTCAGAATCCGCCGCGCAGCCGAAGCGTTGCGCAAGATTGCAGAAATGCCGTCATTTCTCAGCGATGAGCGCGTCTTCCAATCGAAGCTTGATCGTCTGGCAAGTTTCCTGCCGGCGTTGTCCGCCGAAGCGCAACAGCAGGCCGAGCTTCGAGCTTCCTCGCACACCGGCGCACCGGCGGAGCCGCAGTAAGATAGCAATCATGCCCGGCTATCCACGCATAAGCGGAAAGCGTGAGTCCCTCGCGCGCGCCATGGCTTGGAGCGGCGTCTCATCAATCCTTGCGCAACTTCCGCCGCGCGACTCTCTGCTGGTTCTCGCCTGGCATCGCATCGGCAATGCCGGCGAGGAACTCTTCGATCCCGGAGTCTTTTCGGCCACCGCCGATCAGCTCGACGAGCAGATATCCAGCCTCAAGCGGCGGCTTTCCGTCGTGACCCTCGAAGAGGCATTGGCATTTATCGGTGGCGCAATCAAAGAGAAGAAGCCCCGCTGCCGCGCGCTGCTCACTTTCGACGATGGATACCTGGACAACTACCAGACTGCCTTCCCCATCCTGCGTTCTCATGGCGTGCAGGGCGTATTCTTTCTAGCCACAAGCATGGTCGGATCATCCCAACTTCCCTGGTGGGACCGCATAGCCTGGCTGGTCCGGACGGCTCGCAAGCGCCAATTCGTGCTCAGCTACCCGGCCAATCTGAATGTCGACATAAATAAGAACGGCCTCTCAGCGAACATCAGTGCCGTGCTCAATCTGTATAAAACTCCCGAAAACCTCGACCCCACGCGATTCATTCGCGAATTAGTCGAGGAGGCGGAGGCAAGTGACCCACCGAAAACTGCGCGCCGCTTCCTCAATTGGGATGAAGCCCGCGAGATGTCCAAAGCAGGAATGGCCTTCGGATCGCACACCCATTCGCACCAGGTGCTCAATCGATTGGAGCCCCATCGGCAATTCGAAGAGCTCTCCCAATCCCAATCGATCCTGAAAGAGCAGCTCGGCACCTCGCACGACGTCCTCGCATATCCAGTCGGTTCCAGGATCAGCTTTTCCGAGGAAACCAAAAGGATCGCCGGCGAATTGGGCTATAGCGCCGCCTTCTCCCACTACCGCGGCATCAATCTGCCCGGAGTCACAGACGCATTCGACGTGAAACGCAACAAAGTGTTCAGCCAAACCCTCGCGCGCTTTGATGCCCAATCCGCAATGTGCAGGGTCACAGGGAACTTTTGGCCTTGAGACGCAAAATGAACGTGGGCTTTAGTGTCTGCGTGTGAATTCGCTATTGCGCCAACTTGCCAACTCGCCACGTCGCGAAGCGGCGCTAACGTGCTGCACTTGATTCAAGACGGGCGATCTTCATGCTTCACCAGCCTGTTCTCACGCACGCTCTTCAGTCGCAGCAATGACTCCAAGCCGAAAAAATCCGTTCTGCGCGAGTTTCGTAACAGCCTCCCTAGGAGGGCACTGCTGACCGCTGTCATTGCCCCGAAGCTCGCCCATACGTCTACAATTCGATCTATGACCGTCACCACCGCCACCCCGCTCGCCGTGCTCAAGGAAAAATTCTCTTCTCGCGAAGCGCGGATCGGCATCGTCGGCATGGGTTATGTCGGCCTCCCGCTGGCGCTCCTGTTTAGCGGCCAGCGATACCGAGTCACCGGCTTCGACATCGAGCCGGAACGAGTCGACACCCTCAACGCGGGCAACTCTTACATCGTCAGAATTCCCCCCGAGAAAATCCAGCAGGCGAGAGGAGCAGGCTTCCGGGCTACGGCGGATTATTCAGAGATCGCCCAGATGGATGCGGTCATCATCTGCGTTCCAACTCCGCTCACCGAATACCGCGAGCCCGACCTCCGTTACGTCACTGGCACCGTCCAGTCCATCGCTCCTCATGTTCATCCGGGCCAGGTGATTGTGCTTGAGAGCACCACCTATCCGGGCACCACTGAAGAGGTCGTCGTGCCATTGCTTGAAGCCGGCAACCTGCACTCGCTTAAAGTCTCGCGCGGTATGGACGACTGCGGGATTCATGTCGTCTTTTCGCCGGAACGCGTCGATCCCGGAAACGACACCGTGCCCCTGCACGACATTCCCAAAGTGGTGGGCGGCTGCGGCCCAGCGGCCGCCGAGCTGGCATCGGCCATGTACGGCGCGATCTTTCGCCGCGTAGTGCTCGTCAGCAATCCGTCTTCTGCCGAGATGACCAAGCTGCTTGAGAACATCTATCGCTCCGTCAACATCGCGCTGGTCAATGAATTGAAGCAACTCTGCCTTCGCATGGGCATCGACATCCACGAAGTAATCGACGCTGCCCGCACCAAGCCCTTCGGTTTTCAGGCCTTTTATCCCGGCCCCGGACTGGGCGGGCATTGCATTCCCATCGATCCCTTCTATCTTTCCTGGAAGGCCAAGCAATTCGACTTCCGCACCCGCTTCATCGAGCTTGCCGGTGAAATCAACACCGCCATGCCCTACTTTGTGCTCGATCGACTCGGCGCTGGTCTGAACGAGCACAGCAAGTCCATCAAGGGCTCAAAGGTGCTCGTACTCGGCCTGGCGTACAAGCGCGATATCGATGACCTGCGCGAATCGCCTTCCCTCACCATCATCGAGTTGCTGCGCGAAAAAGGTGCACAGGTCGCCTACAACGACCCATTTTTCCCCAGCGTCGGCCGCGGCCGCCATTACGATCTCAACATGACCTCGACACCTCTCGAGAATCTCGGCAGATTCGATGCGGTGCTCATCGTCACCGATCACTCCAGCTACGATTTCAAAGCCATCGTCGCCGAATCGAAGTTAGTCGTCGATACAAGAAATGCAACCAAGGGAATCGTCTCGCCTAAAATCGTGCATTGCTGAGCGCCGGGTGCCCCTGGTCTCGATTGTGAGGTCAGCGAGAGCACAAAGCCACACAGGCACGGTACCTGAGCCGTCATTCAACTGAGCCCTTGTATAGTGAAGAGAGCGAAAAGCATCTTCACACTGAACGGCCTTTTGAGCGTTCAGCCGCGGGCCTTCATTCTCTTCTCAATCGTCTTCCGGTTGCCATGCGAATCGTTCAATTTGTCAACAATCTCGACATGGGCGGCTTGGAACGGCTTGCCCTCGATCTCGCACAGTGCCAGCTTGCGGACGGTCATCAGCCCTCAATTTATTGTCTGACCCACTCCGGACGTCTCACCGCCGAAGCTGAGGCCAAAGGAATCGCTGTTCATGCCTTTGATAAGCCTCCCGGCATGCATCTGGGCACAGTTCGTAAGATCGCCCAACAGTTGCGGCGCGACAAGCCCGACGTTCTGCACATGCACAATCACCTTGTCCACCATTACGGCGTGGTGGCCGGCCGCCTTGCCGGCGTCCCCGTGATTGTCAACACCCGTCATCGCGCGGAGCAGGTTCTCGTCAGCTCCCCTGACGGATCGCGCATTTCTATCGAATCTCCTGACAAGAAATCCGATCTCATCTTCCGCGCCACCATGCCATGGGTCGACAGCGTGGTCTTCATCTCTGAAGGAACCCGCCAATTCTTCATTCGCCATCGCGGCATACCGGCGAAGAAGACCTGCGTGATCCTGAACGGCGCGCATGTCGAAAAGTTTCTTGCTCTTCCCGCGCGCCCTGGTTCCGTTCTTCCCCGCGTCCGATTCGGAATCGCCGCTCGCATGGCTACAGCAAAGGATCATTTCACTCTGCTTCGCGCCTTCGCTCAAGTTGCTGCCGAGCTTCCCAATGCGGAACTGCACATCGCCGGAGACGGCCCCCTGCGCGATCGTCTAGAGGCCTTCGCGAAGGAGCTGAATCTCACCGGCAGCGTGACCTTTCACGGCGCTTTGCCAGACTCACCGCAGTTCATGAGTCAGCTGGATATCTTTGTCCTCAGTTCGCTCAGCGAAGGTCTGCCGCTGGTCATTTTGGAAGCCATGGCCGCGGGCCTTCCCATTGTTTCCACGCGCGTACATGGAGTCGAGGAAGCAGCCGTTGAAGACCAAAATGCTTACTTCGTTCCTCCCGGAGATGCCGCCGCTCTTGCGCAGGCGATGATCCAGATGGCCCGTCAGCCTGACCTGGCAGGCATGGGAGCAATTGGCCGGGAGATTGTCCAGAATCGCTTCCGCATCGAGCAATCCTGGAACGAGTACTACAAGCTCTTCTTGTCGCTGGGCGCAAAAGCCTAGGCCGCTCACCGCTTGTTTACATTCCATTTTGGGTGCCCCATCCATTCGACCGTTGTTGTCGAATGGGTGGGAAAGCACGAATCTCAACATACGAATTCACACGGTCAGCGGCCTGGAACTGGTTGCGTAAATGGTCTCGTAAAAGGGCCCAACTTTAGTCGGGCCGCAAAAGCCGCTTAAACATTGGGCTTTAGCCCCTGAGGGAGACCTGTCGCCACCCCGAGAGCCATTTATGCAACCTGCTCTATTCGCTTTCCATCCGTCGCGCGCCGGCAGTGTTGCGATACAGATCCATGTAAGCATCCACCATCGTCTCAATCCGAAATCGTGAGTGAAACGCCGCCTCTGCATTTCTCGAAAACCGCTCTCGCTCGCCATCGTTGCCCGCCAGCCGCAAAATGGCTTTAGCCATCTCTGCCGCATCCGTTGCAGGCACAATCAATCCAGCCTGAGCGGACCCCACAACTTCCGCCATTCCACCAACGTCGGTAACAATCGCGGGCAGCCCCACTGAGAAAGCCTGGATCAGCGCGACGGGCAATCCTTCCGATTTCGACGACATAATGAATGCATCGGCGGCCGAAAAGTACGGCGCAACGTCGAGCTGCTCGCCCCAGAAACTTACCTCCGCGGAGATCCCCAACTCGCGTGCAAGACCTTCGAGTGTCGTGCGCTCACTGCCGTCGCCCACCACCCACAAGCGCAAGCTCGGCATAGTAGCCAACGCTTCGCGAAATGCATGGAACATCAGGGCATGATTCTTGACCGGCGCAAGCCGCCCAACATAAACCAGCGTGAATCCATTCTTGTGCGGCCATCGTTCACTCGCTGCTCTATCGATGGGCCGCACGCCGTTCAGCGGAAACGCGCCGTTCAGCGTAAACGCGCCATTCAGCGGAAACGCGCAATTATAAACGCGCACAATCTTTCGCGCCGGCACACCGCGCCGTTTCCTCAGATTGTTCGTGGTTGCGTCGCAGATTCCCACAATCCAGTCGCAGCACGTAGCCGCGACAGCGTACTCCAACTCCACGGCAAATCTGCGCGGCGCTGCGAGATTATGCCAGGTCGACAGGATGCTTTGCACCCCCGCAAGCCTTGCTGACACTGCTCCATTGATTGTCGGCGTCGGGTTGTGGAGATGAACTACGCTCGGTTGCATCTCCTTGAAGATGCGGAAGAGCCTCCGCGGAGCCTCCAACAGATGCCGGCCCACATTTGCCTCAACGGCAAATCCCTCGCCGCGCATCCGCTCGCCCAGCGGACCCAGGGCACCAATCGCATAAATGCTTGCGTCGTGCCCCCGCTCGCGCTGGACCTGGCACATCTGCGACACCAATGTCTCGGCGCCGCCCACCTCCATGCTGTCCACCACGTGCGCGATCTTCATCCAGGGCCCCTGATCCTTCCAGAGTGCTCTCGCGGCCTGCCTGCCGTTTCTGCAAATGGATCAGTGCAGGCGGCCCAGGATCAGGACGGCGGCATACATCCCTACCACAAGCGCTAACGAGAATGGGACAGCGTAGCGCGCCACTTTCCCAAACTCCATGCGGGGGCCAACCATGCCCCGATTCAATGCCATCTGGTAGACAGATTCAGCCATTCCGCCTAAGAGGAAGAGGGTAATGGTGAAAGCACGGGACAAAAACATCCCTGACACAAAAAAGCCTACGAAGGAAAGAAACACCAGTTTTCCAAGGCCGTTGATTTCTTCCTTGTCAACCTTATGCGGCTCTCCCATCGGCGATGGCAAATCCTCCGCCACCTGAATCGTCGGCTCAATCACCTTCTCCGGCGAGGAAACCGTATAAGCATCTTTCAAGGTCGGAAACAGGAAGAAGCTCCAGAAGTATAGCCCGACCATGCCCAACTCAGCGCCGCAGACCACGATAGAGTTGTGCGCGGTCATGGTCATCCCGGCCTGGTTTGCCATCTCTCCAAATCCAACTCCGAAAATCGGATGAGACTTCAACAGTTGCAGCCCTTCACCCCAGAGAATCGTGCGGTCCGCGCCGCCCTGAACCGAAATATCTCTTCCTGCCCCGAAATCCATTGCTCTGGCGCCCACAAAAAGCAGGCCTCCCAAAACAATTGAAGGAATGACCCCAATGCGGCGTCGCGCCGCCACAATGATCATCGCTGCCGTAGCCACGATCGCGCCGCGAGAGTGCGTCTCGTAGATCCCCCAACACAGCGCGCATATGGGCAGCACCACCATCAAAAAATTTCCGACGATGTTCTTCTTCTTCCAAAAAATGAACAAAAGCGGGAGGGTGCACAAAAGCAGCTGTGCATAGTCGTTCGGGTCGTTGATGAATCCCTGTCCGCGAAGCCGCGGAATCGTCGGCGCACCGCTGAAATCGGAGAAGTTCATCCAGTACGACGTTAGAAGAATCGTGAGTCCCGAGTTGAGTTCCACCCGGAATGATTGAAGCGCATCCGAGGCCGGAAGCGGATACAGCAACTCCCAGATACCGCGCATCTCAACGTAGACACACGCAAACAACAATACCGCAACCAGGAACTGCAGCTTTCTCTTGGTGTTCAGGTGCAGGCATACAAGGAAGTACGAGTAGCTAAGCGAAAAGAACCCCCAGGCGTGCCACACAGCGCCGATGCCCCATCCTTTGAGCAGGATCGACATGAATACCGCGAAAGACAGTCCGGCCAGGGCCATTGTTTGCGGCGTCTTCCACAAAAAGGACTTTGCGAGCGGGCCGAGTGAAACAAAAAATAGAGCAAGTCCAAGAATCGCTTCAATATGAAATTCGACCAGGGAGCCGAACACGACCGGCGGCGACAGGTAGGAGACAAGGATATAGAAGATGGATATGAGTACGCCCATTGTGTGTGTGGTCGGCCTGAATTGGCGGCTCCCTCCAGCATATCCCAGACCGCCTTCTACAAGCCACCGGCTCGGCGATTGGGCCACTCAAATCAGCAAGTTCCATCGAATGGAAGAGGGGCTTGAAGCTCTTCCGCCTTCATCCGTTTTTAGTGACAGCCGGCTATCGTCGCTGGTACGCTGATCTATATGGGCGTAAGCTCTCACATGCAAACCCTGAGGCAGCATCTTGAGTCGGCGAGCCCGGCGTTTGAGAGCGAGTTGACCGCTCAAACGCGAGATGTACGGGAGTTCGTCGAGCTTCTTCAGCTATGCACGCTCCGCAAGCGCGCCATTGAGAAGGGACTGCTGAAGGCGTCAAAGAAAAAGCTGCGCGTTGCCGCGGTAGGGGGAGCAAATCTTCACCCTCTGGTCGACTTCATTGGACACTTTGCGGCGGTGCTCGGGGACGGGGAATGCGAGTTCTGGATCGGCGATTACGACAACTATAACGCCGAGATCCTGGATGCCGAGAGTCCTCTTTATGAGTTCAAACCCGATGTAGTTCTCCTGCTCCCGTCCGAGAGACGCTGCGTTTACAGCGGCCCGATCGATAGTTCGCGGTCCGTGCAGGAAGAGGCTGCCCGCCGCGTCGCCGGCGATCTGATCGATCTATGTGCCAGGATTAACGAGGGCAGCGGAGCTGAAGTCATTGTCGGAAATTTTCGATTGCCGCCCTACTTCGATCCCGGGCCCATGAGAAACACCAGCCTGATCTCGGATTACGCATTTCGAAGATTTGTAAACTCCGAGATTGGATTCAGGCTGCCCAGTTATGCGTATATCTGCGATATTGAGTTTCTGAGTAATCGCCGAGGCAACCTCGCGGGTGTCGATGATCGCACCTGGTTCGAAAGCAAGCAACCATTCGCTGCGGGATTGCTCGTGGATGTGGCCCGCGAGTATGCGCATATCCTCAACCAACTTACCCGGGCTCCTAAGAAGGTTGTGGTGCTGGACCTCGACAACACCCTGTGGGGTGGGGTCATTGGCGACGATGGACTCGAGGGAATAGAACTGGGCACAACCTCTCCCCGTGGCGAAGCTTTTCGCGATTTTCAAAAGTATCTTCTGGAGCTGAGCAAGCGTGGCGTCCTGCTGGCCGTGTGCAGCAAGAACGACTATGACAAGGCGATTGAGCCTTTTGAAAAGCACCCGGAGATGGTTCTTCGTTTGAAAGATATCGTCTGCTTCAAGGCGAATTGGGAGCCGAAGTCCGACAACATTCGTCTCATCGCGCAGGAACTGAATCTTGGCGTCGACAGCCTGGTCTTTGTTGATGACAATCCTGCCGAAATCGAGATCGTAAATCAGTTCGTGCCCGAAGTCTCTACCATCTGGGCCGGAGACGACCCATCGGAGTTCGCCGCCAAGTTGAAGGACTCGCGCTTCTTCGAGTCGCGCAGTGTTACCTCTGAAGATATTCTCCGCGTCCAGCAATACAAGCAGGAATCGGAACGCCAGCAACTCCTAAGTAGTTTTTCCGATATGGGATCTTACCTGAAATCCCTTGAGATGACTGGCGTCATCACGCCCTTTAACAAACTCGATGCGCCGCGCATCGCCCAGTTGATTGCAAAGAGTAATCAATTCAACCTCACCACAAGGCGTCGCACCGAGGCTGAGGTGCTTGACATCGTCGAAAACGAAAGGTTCTCTGCATTCAGCATGCGACTCTCTGACAGGTTTGGCGATCATGGCCTGATTGCAGTCGTCGTAGGAGACGCAGTTGGAGAGGACTTCATGATTGACACCTGGCTCATGAGTTGCCGTGTGCTCAAGCGTCAGGTTGAGGAGGAGATCCTCAATGAGATCGTCCGTCTCGCGCGTGAGCGCGGATGCGCCCGCGTCATCGGCAAATACATACCGACGGCAAAGAACGGAATGGTGCGGGAGCTGTACCCGAAGATGGGTTTCATGCATTCAAGAGAGGAAGACGGCGGAACGCAGATCTATGTGCTCCACGTTACAGAATATAGGTGGAGTGAGACCGCAATCGCTTTGCGAACGGAGACATATGCAACGGCAGGAAGTCATAGCTAAGTTACAGGAAGTCTTTGACGGCGCGTTTTTGCAGAAGGTGACAGTGACCCCCGAATTATCGGCACGCGATGTCGAAGAGTGGGATTCGTTGGCGCACGTATCGTTGATCATGGCGGTCGAGCAGGCCTTTGGCGTCAGATTCCGCGTGGGAGAAGTTGAAGCCACCAAGAACGTCGGCGATCTTGCCGACTTAATCGTCAAGCGCCTCCCAAAGGGTTAATCGCCAATGTTTCCTGCCTTTAGATCGACAACATCGGCCATCGGTTTCTGCTGCTTGTTGATCGTCCTCCTCGGGCTGCCAATCATAACTTCCTTGATAGGTCACCCCGCGCGTTATCAGGCCTACGCCGGTGTATCCTCTGAGGCGGCCGGACCGGTCGGCGCGATCGTGCACGATATTTATCGTGATCGTTCGGATGCGGATGTATTGTTCCTGGGCAGTTCGCTGGTAAGGGCCGGAATCGATATTCCGAGCATGGAGCATGCTCTCTCTGTTCATCTTGGCAGGCCCGCGCACATTCAAGCGCTCACGCTCAACTGGCAGGGCCTTGATCTGCAATACTTCCTGCTTCGCGATTACCTCAAAACTCATCGTGCCGGCCTGATAGTCTGGAACCCTCCCGTGCCCGGATCGCGAAGCCTTGAGCCGCACGTTGAGGCATTCCGCTGGGTTCGTTTCGGAGAGTACTCCGATGCGCTTTCCGGTCTTCCCCTGCGATACCGGCTGGCGCTCTATGGCGACATGATCCTGGGGGCGCCGCGAGAGTTGCTCAGCCGCATTCGCCCGAACCTTTTGAGCGAGGATGAAATAAACTTCAAGGAGAAATCCGAGCACCAGGGATATTATGGCGCGCCCTTCGTGCCCCAATCGATTGACCGGCTGGCGATCCCTCCGATCCAGGAATCCTATGAGGTCCCTCCGTATACGCTCCTTCGCACCGCCGGAAAACCACTGACTCCCTACGAAGATCATTTTGCGAACAAGATTGTCGAACTGGCAAAGGAGAATCACACAACCATCGTCTTAATGCACATCCCCATCGATATCGAGCGGGGAATGGATTACATGCCCGAGCGCGGCAAGTGGGACGAGGAACTCCACACCGATGCTCCGCTGATCGGGCTTACTTCCGCTGATCTCTTCCATGGTGTAAGTCAGGACCGCTTCCTTGACTTTTACCGCGACCAGCACTTGAACTTCAACGGCAGATTGCTGTTCACCAGGGATATAACACCCGCCATCCTGAAAGCCTACGACGCAAGGGAGCAGCATGAGTAACTCGCCACAGGAACAGAAAGCTCCCGCTCAGCAAAGAAGTGGCGTTCCTCCCGTAGTGGTCGCGCTCGCCGTTGTCTTGTGCATCGCGAGCTGCACATTTCTCCTCTTGATCCCAACCGCGTCGATTGACGTCGATACCGTTTACCAGGGGTTTTAGTCCGGATGGATATCGTCGATCGCTTCCCGTTATATCCATTAATCTTCGGCTTTGTTCTTTACCCTATTGCGGCGTGGCTGCTGCTCCGGTTTTTCCCAGGCAAGATCCGGATGCAAAGCTTTGCCGTTCTCAATGTGGCAGGCATGGCCGTCATGTGCTGGCTGAGCGGGGCAAGGGAAGTGCGCGCGGTAGCAATCGTGCGCTACAGCCATGTCATGCTGATTTTCTTCTTTCTCTATTTAGGAATTGTTCTCTTGAATTATCTTGTCCTGCGGCTTTGCAAGCGCGACGATTCAATCTGGCCGACAACTGCTTTCCTGCTGCCCATTGTCTTTCTCGCATACATCAAGTATGCGTCTGAAGATCTGAATCCATTCCACGCATTACTCGCGCCGGCAGGCTTAGGGCAATTTGCCGTCTTTTTCATCGGCATTTCCTATATGTCGTTCCGGCTTGTTCACCTTGTGCAGGAAGTCCGCAACGATGCGGTTGAGATGCCGAGTATCTGGGAGTATCTCAGCTTCGCCTTCTTTGTTCCGACTCTGACCGTAGGCCCAATCAATCCGTACAGCAAGTTTATCTCGTCGCTTCGGAGTCCTGATCGCCGAATAACTCCCGTCGGACGATCGCTGCTGCGGATTGTTGTCGGCTTCACGAAGTACATGTTTCTTGGTTCATTGGTGGCGCAATTCACTTACAGTGGTTTGCTGCGTGACGGCCATCCGCATGTCATCATCGACTTATTCATCGCTGTCCCGGCATATGCGCTTTACTTATACTGCAATTTCTCCGGATTCTGCGACATGGCAATCGGCGTATCTGGACTGTTGGGGATTGAGGTCGCCGAGAACTTCGACCGGCCGTTCCAGACCCGCAATATTCAGGAGTTCTGGACCCGCTGGCACATGACCCTCTCAACCTGGTTTCGCGACTTGGTCTTCACCCCAATGTCGAAGTCGCTCATGCGAAGATTCGGGCCTAAGTCGGCTAATCACGTGATCGCAGTGTCGCTTCTGTTGACTTTTCTTCTCGTAGGCATCTGGCATGGCAAGGGGCTGAACTTCCTCGTCTTCGGTGCTTTACAGGGCATCGGCCTGGTAACCGTCCATTACTACACGGTGTGGTTAAAGAAAACCCTCGGAAGAGAAGGCTTCGCTGCCTACAGACAGAACCGCATAATTAGAACCACTATGCAGGTGATTAACTTCGCCTACTTCTCATTCACGCTCTTCTTCTTCGCCAACAATTGGCGGGAAATGCATGATATCCTGCGCGTCTTGAAATAGTTTCGCGAGGCCAAGTCATGAGTGAATGCTTCGCCCACGACATTGCACCCAGATTATGCCTGCACCAGTTCCACAAGAAGCTTGGCGCTCGTCATCAGCCAGGCAATCTCGCGCATTCCAAAAGCAACCGCCCCAACAGGCCCGCTCAAAAGCAGAGATCCTTGGTTCGTAAGATGTGCAATAGCTTCGTTAATATCTTTAACTTCGTAACAGATATGATAAGTTCCTCCGCCCTTCTGGAGTGTGCGATCTATCGGCGAGTTAGGTCCCAGCGGCGCAACAAGTTCGATCTGCGGGTCACCGTCGCCACGACTTAGAAAGCATACCGACACATTCTGTATAGGATCGTCAAAGGGGCCGGACACGACATCGTACCCAAAGAGGCCCTTGTACTGAGGAATCGCCTCGGCCAGGCCGCGCACCGCAACACCTACATGGTGGAAGATGAATGTATCCAATTGAAACCCCTTCTGCGTTCACGATCTTTGACATACGCCGGAAACGTCCTCGATACTATCATTTTGATTTAGTTTAACCACCTTCAACGCCGCCGGCAAAACGCGCAAAGGATGAATTCCCTCCGTGAAGCTCCCTCGGCACGCAGAAATCTGGCTTTTCCCCTATCTGGCAGACCGCCTGCGCAAGGCCGTGCGGCCCGCCAGGCCAAAGCGTCTTTGGGTTGCCATCGCCGACCACTTCGAACCATGGGGCATGGGCGCATCTCTTGAGACCGCATTAGACCGCGTCGCCCAGTGGCGCGAAAAATGGCCGCGCATTGCCGATGAAGCGCCCCGGGACGCCGCGGGTCAGTGTCCCCAGTACAGTTTTTTTTACCCACAGGAAGAATACAATCGCCAGATCCTCGACGGCGTTGCGGAAATTGTCCGCATGGGAGTCGGCGATGTCGAGGTGCATCTCCATCATGACAACGAGAAGCGCGCATCCTTCATCGACAAGGTGAATAAGTTCTGCCGCCGCCTCACGGATGATCACGGTCTCCTTCGCCGGCACGACGGCCGAACCGTCTTCGGGTTCATCCACGGCAATTGGGCGCTTGATAACTCTCGCCCCGATGGCAAGCGTTGCGGCCTCAACGGAGAGATCGCCTTGCTCCGCGATCTTGGCTGCTACGCCGACTTCACCATGCCCTCTTTGCCCT
>Ga0181516_10000706_pt1 | contig 28458 bp, 20 predicted proteins | sample PEATcosm2014_Bin_25_FD_121104 | JGI IMG/M metagenome (GOLD analysis project Ga0181516, IMG submission 121104) | Peatland microbial communities from MTU Mesocosm Facility, Houghton, MI, USA - PEATcosm2014_Bin01_10_metaG | ecosystem: Environmental > Terrestrial > Soil > Wetlands > Peat | place... | reverse complement strand
TTTGTTATGGTACATCAATATATGAAATTTAGCAAGGGTAGAAAAGAAAAGGTCGCCATCCCGGGATGGCGACCTTTTCTTTTCTACCCTTGCTAAATTTCATATATTGATGTACCATAACAAATAATGCTTACTAAACGAGTAAAATCCCGCATCGTGGGGGAGAACAAATTGCACGACAAGGACACCGGCTCTGCCCAGGTGCAGATCGCGATGACCTCGCGCCAGATCGACGAATTGGCGACCCACCTCAAGAAAAACCCCAAGGACAATCATTCCCGCCGCGGGCTTTTGAAGATGGTATCCAAGCGCAGGAAACTTTTGTCCTATCTTAAAAAGACCGAGCCTACCTCCTACGAAAAGTTGATCAAAAAATTGGAACTTAAAAAATAATGAAGTCAGGAACAAATTATTCCAACCAGCGGGTTGGGATTTTTGTTGATGTGTCGAATCTGTACCACTCAGCAAAAAATCTTTACCAGGGTCGCGTGAATTACGCGGAGCTCATCAAGCATCTGGTGGGCGGGCGCCAGCTTATCCGTGCCATGGCCTATGTGGTGCGGAGCGAGGGCGTGGAGCCGCAACAGCCGCGCGGACACATGCGCATGGCGGAGAAGGATCAGGCGGCGGCGGTCTCGCTTGCGCCGGGATCTTCCTCTTTAAACGGCGATGGCGCGAACGGTAATGGCAATGATGGCGCGAACGGAGGTATGTCTTCTGAGGCGAGCTTCTTTGAAGCGCTCGAAAAAGCCGGGCTTGAACTGCGCATGAAGGATTTGCAGATCTACGCGGGCGGGTTGAAGAAGGGCGATTGGGACGTCGGTCTTACGGTGGACGTCATCCGCATGATGCCGTTCCTCGACGTGATCATTCTTGTGACGGGGGATGGAGATTATATCCCGCTGGTCAATTACGTGAAATGGGCAGGAGGGCGAGTGGTCGAAATCGCCTCGTTCCGAAGGAGCGCGTCGTCGAAGCTTGTGGAGGCCGCCGATGAATTCGTAAATATCGAAGCGCTTCCGCGCGCGATCATGAAATCGCGATACGTCGTCAGGTCGAAAAGGCCGCCACTGCAGCAGTAAGGAAGGCAAAATAAAAGATTAAAAATAAAATCAAATTAACCGAAGCGCGATAAAGGGGATGTCATTCCGAGCTTTGCGCGGGATCTGTGGACGGCGGGGAGCCGCCGATGCAAAAGATCCTTCCTAAAGCTCAGGATGACAAGACTCTCCGGGTTCGCGATTCACAACTAAATTATGTTACAGAAAAAGGAGTTTTCCACGGAAATTGCGGGTAAAAAATTGACCATCGAGATCTCGGCGCTTGCGGAGCAGGCAAATGCCGCGGTTATCGCGAAATATGGTGAGACGGTAATCTTGGCAACGGCGGTCATGGGACGGAAGGACATCGAATTGGATTACTTGCCGCTCAAGGTTGATTACGAAGAGCGCTTTTATGCCGCAGGAAAAATTTTAGGCAGTCGCTATATGCGCCGTGAAGGCCGCTCGTCCGAAGAGGCGATTCTCGCGGGCCGCTTGATCGACCGCACGATCCGTCCGCTTTTCGACAACCGCATGCGCCGCGATATTCAGGTCGTGGTGACGGTGTTGCAGATCGACGGCGAGAACACGCCGGAGTTCGTCGGCTTACTCGGCGTTTCGACGGCCCTCTTTATTTCGGACATCCCATGGGGCGGTCCGGTCGCCGGCGTCCATGTGGCGCAGTTCGCGGATGGTTTTAAAATCAACGCAGATAAATCGCTCCTTGCGAAAGGCGAGGATATCTTTGAATCGTTCGTTTCCGGTTCGCGCGATCGCATCAATATGATCGAGCTTGGCGGATTGGATGCGCAGGAGAAAGACGTCGTTGACGGATTCAAGCTGGCGCAGCAGGAGATCAACAAACTCATTGCGTTCCAGGAATCAATACAAAAGGAGATCGGCAAGGCCAAGGCCGAGGTCGCACTCGTGGAGCCCGATGCCGAGCTCAAGGCGGCCGTGGTCGCGTTCCTGGCGGACAAACTGGAAGATGCGATCTATAAGCCGACGAAAGTGGAGCACACGACCGCGGTCGGCGCGCTGAATCACGAGCTCAATCTTCATATCAAAGAAAAATTTGCGGAGTCAAAGGAAAAGATAAATTGGAAGGCGGTGGAGTCACTCTTTGAAGAGATGGTGAATGACGTCGTCCATAAGAACGTTTTAGAGAAAGATTTGCGACCCGATGGCAGGAAGCTCGACGAGGTCCGCGCGTTGGATGCCCAGGTGGGATTGTTCTCGCGCGTGCACGGTTCGGCATTCTTCTCGCGCGGCAACACGCAGGCGCTCGCCATCACGACGCTCGGCGTGCCGGGTTCTGAACAGCTGATCGAAAGCATGGAGACGGAAGAGAAACGCCGCTTCCTTTTGCACTACAATTTTCCGCCGTACTCCGTCGGCGAGGTCGGCAATTTCCGCGGCCCGGGCCGACGCGAGATCGGTCATGGCAATTTAGCGCGTAAATCGCTCGAGCGATTGTTACCCACAAAAGAGGAGTTCCCGTACATCATTCGCGTCGTTTCCGAGATCATGTCATCCAACGGCTCGTCGTCGCAGGCGACCGTGTGCGCCTCGGCGCTCTCGATGATGGACGCCGGCGTGCCGCTCAAAAAGCCGGCCGCGGGCATCGCGATGGGTTTAATGATGAGCGATGTTAATCATTTTAAAGTACTGACCGACATCCAGGGACCCGAAGATCATCATGGCGATATGGACCTTAAGATCGCGGGCACCGACGACGGCATCACCGGCATGCAGATGGACGTTAAAGTTGACGGACTGACGATAGAAATTTTAACCGCAGCATTCGAGCAGGCGAAGCAGGCGCGCATCCACATCTTAAAGACGATCAAGGCGACGCTTCCGGCACCGCGAGAGAAACTCTCGCCGTTCGTCCCGGCCATCCGCCAGTTCAAGATCGATCCTTCGAAGATCGGCACGGTCATCGGTCCCGGCGGCAAGATGATCAACGGTCTCATCGCGAAATACGAATTGGCCGGCATTGACATCGAAGAGGATGGCGGCGTCTTCGTCTCCGGCACCGACTTGGCAAAAGTGGAAGCGGCGGTCGCAGAGATTCTGGGTATGACCAAAGAGTACAAGATCGGCGACATCGTTGAGGGCACTATTGTAAAGATCCTGGAGTTCGGCGCAATCGTCGATCTCGGTGGCGGTAACGACGGGATGATCCACGTCTCCGAGCTCAAGCAAGGGTTCGTGAAAAACGTTGAAGATGTTGTGAAGCTTGGCGATTTTGTCCGAGCAAAAGTGATCAAGGTGGATAACGGCAAGATTGGGCTTTCGTTAAAACAGATGGAGGGATAAGAAAAAGACACCCCCTCTTGTGGTAAAATATAGATTATGGAACCATCATCTCCTTTTCAAGGTAATATTCCCGGTGCACCGCCCCCTCCGCCGGAGGTGAAGGTGCGCACGATGCACAGCGATTTGGAATCTATGGCGCGGAGCGGCGGCGGCGCGCCGCAATTCGAGAATGTCGCGGTGGCCGGGCTTGCGGCTCAACAAAACCAGGCCGCGGTGTCAGTAACGAATGCCACCACGCCGGGGCAGCCCCAATCGGCCGCCGTAGCTGGAGGCGCACCGGCAAAATCGATCATAGGCGCCATTTTGGTGGCTGTTGTTGCTATTGTCGCGCTCGCCGTCGTGGGCTATTTCGCATACACGATATTTCTCTCTTCCCCTGCAAATAAAACTCCGCCGTCGGCCGTCGCGACCTCAACCAATCCCTAGTCTGCCACCCCTGTTCCGCCGGCTTCGGTCACGGGTGTTTCCATTATCTTTTTCTTGATCGCGTGGAGGAGTTTTTTATCCTCTTTCAATTTTGCCCGCGCATTTTCAAATCCGACACCGAGCCGTTCGCCGTCGAACATAAAGCTCGAACCCGATTTTTTCACTACGCCATGATTGACCGCCGTGTTCAGAATGTCGCCTTCGTAGGAAATTCCCTCATTGAATAAAATATCAAACTCTGCGAACCTGAACGGCGCGGCGACTTTATTTTTCACCACTTTCGCCTTCACACGGTTGCCGACGACGTTCTCGCCGCGCTTCACCTGCGCGATCCTGCGGATATCGATGCGCACCGAAGCGGCGAACGGGAGCGCACGGCCGCCGGGCGTCGTTTCCGGATTACCGAACATGATGCCGATCTTCATGCGGAGCTGGTTGATGAAGATGATTGTCGTCTGCGTGTTCGCCGCGAGGGCGGTGAGCTTGCGGAGCGCCTGGCCCATCATGCGCGCCTGGCGTCCCACGTGTTGTTCTCCCATTTCGCCCTCAAGCTCCGCTTGCGGTACAAGCGCAGCCACGGAATCGACGACGACGACGGAGATCATGCCGGAACGCACCAGGCTTTCAAGAATGTTGAGCGCCTCTTCGCCGCTGTCCGGCTGAGATATTAAAAGTTCATTAACATTGACGCCCAGCTTTGCGGCGTATTGCGGATCCATCGCGTGCTCCGCGTCTATGAACGCCGCCTTGCCGCCTTGTTTTTGGGCCTGGGCGACCACATTTAATGCGAGCGTTGTCTTACCGCTCGATTCCGGTCCGAAAATCTCCACCACGCGTCCGCGGGGCAAGCCGCCGACACCGAGCGCGAGATCGAGCGAGAACGATCCCGTGGAAATCACGGCGACATCCACTTTACTGACTTCGCCGAGGCGCATAATGGAACCCGCGCCGAATTTTTCCTGAAGCGACGAAAGAAGGTTATCAAAATCTTTCGCCTGCGCCGCCGGATTGGTTTTTTTTGCCGCTGCGGATTTCGAAGGTGCCGCCTCCTTATGTTTTTTAGTTGGTGTCATGGGTCTATTATACCAGAAGATAGTTAAAGAAAAGTTAAGGCCGGGGCGAGGACGTGGTGGCCGTGCTCGTGGCAATGGTTGTTGATGCGGTTGAGGAGCTGGCGCTCGGCGTGGCGTTGCTAGCGCCTTGGGCGGGAACGTAGATGACCTGCTCGGCAACGTCGGTTTCGCCTCCAAGGAACTTCTTGGCGGAGATCTTAAACGGGTTGAGTCCGACGCCGAGCAGTACCGTCTGTTGCCACGATCCATCGGAAGCCACGGTTATTTCCTGGTTATCGTTCAGGTAAAGCGAATCGGCGTCTTGGACGGTACCTTCCAGGGTGAAGGTGCTCGATGAGGTGGTGTAGGGGTTTTGGTCGGGGAGTATGACGGTGAGCGTCGGTTTTCCGAGGATGTGCGGCAGTTGGAATGCGAGATAGATCAGGACGATCACTCCGAGACCGATGAACCAGAGATATTTCGGTGGCGACTGTTTTACGAACCGGTTGCGCGGGAGCGTGTCGAGCTCGCCGGAATTTTTTATCACCCCTTCCTTTTTTAGTGTTGCCCACCACTCTTCGCCATCGAAATCGAGCGCGGAACCAAGGCGGATAAGGTAGCCGTGGAAGTACGGCGCTGACGGCATGTTTTCATAATCGCTGCGCAGAAGGTTTTCGATGTGCGCCGGCGTGATGCCGGTGACTTCCGAAAGTTTTTTTAGCGAGACGCCGCGGTCTTTTATCTTTTCAGCAAAAAATTGTTCAAAAGGGGTTTCGTTGGGTGGCATATACCCTGATTCTACGGCGCATCAAGGAAATAGTCCACCTACGACAGCCTTTCTTCGATCTTCTCTATGTTTACGTCGCGGGGCTTGGCGCCGTCACCGGGGCCGATAAGGTCGGCGGCTTCCATCAGGTCGAGCAGGCGGGCGGCGCGGGCGTAGCCGACTTTGAGGCGGCGTTGCAAGAGCGAGGCGGAAGCTTTCTTTGCTTCGGCAACGACGGCGATCGCTTCATCAAAAAGATCGTCTTCGTTCTCGTCGTCACCGCCCGCGCCGCCGGCGACGAATGCTTCAAAGGTTTGCGGCGTGATCCCGGCGTGGGTCTCAATATCATTGTCTTCGGTCTCCACCACCTGGACCTTGTTATTTTCCTTGATAAAGTTGACCACACTCTTTAATTCCTCCTCCGTGATATAAGAACCCTGTATGCGTTTCGGTTTGGAAAGTTCGGCGGAGATAAAAAGCAGGTCGCCATGGCCAAGCAGTTTTTCGGCGCCAGCAGTATCAAGGATGGTGCGCGAATCGATCTGTGACGCCACTTGGAGCGCGACGCGCGTCGGGATGTTCGCCTTGATGAGCCCAGTGATCACTTCCACCGAAGGCCGTTGGGTGGCCAAGAGCAGGTGGATGCCGGTGGCGCGGGCCATTTGTGCCAGGCGGACGATCGCGCCCTCCACCTCGTGTCCGAACGAGCTCATCAGGTCTGCCATCTCGTCGATGGCGATGAGAACGAAAGGAAGCGCCTCAGTCGGATTGATCTTGTTGTAGCCTGCGACATCGCGACAACCCGCCTTTTGCAAGAGCTCGTAGCGGCGTTCCATCTCGGAAATCGCCCACTTCAAGACACTGAGCGCCTTCTTGTTTTCGGTAATCACCGGCGCGATAAGGTGGGGGATGCCGTCGTACATAGAAAGCTCCACGCGCTTCGGATCGATCAGAGCGAGCTTCAATGTCTGCGGCGAATTCTTAAATAGGAGCGAAGTAATGAGCGAATGCACAAGGATCGATTTGCCGGATCCGGTCGCGCCTGCCACAAGCATGTGCGGCATCTTCTCTATATTTGCGAACACCGGCTGGCCGGAGACGTCGCGGCCGAGCACGAAGCCGAGCGGCCCCGATGCCTGGAATTCCGGATAGTTCATGAGTGAGCCGAGACGCACGAGTGCTGCGGCCTTGTTCGGCACTTCGATGCCGACGAGTGATTTGCCGGGAATCGGCGCTTCGATGCGGATCGGATGTGCGGCGAGCGAGAGCGCGAGGTCGGAGCTCAAAGCTGTGATGCGCGAAAGCTTCATGCCCTCGGCGGGCTTCAAGGTGTAGCGCGTCACGGCAGGGCCGACGTTGATCTCTCCCATCTCCACCGCGATGCCGAAACTTTCGAGGGTGCGCTTAATGACGTTTGCGTTTGCAAGAAGGTCGCCGGTGGTCGGTTTACTCATGTCGGAGTTCAAGAGCGAGAGCGGCGGCGGTACGTAGTTCGCGAATACCGGCATTTTCACTTTTTTTGACTTGCCGGCGGCCACGTCGTCTTTATGCTGAACCACTTCAACGCTGTCCACCATCTTTTCTTCCTCTTTTTTCTTTTTCTCCGGTGCCGCAGACTCTTCTCCTGTCACCACGACCGGTTCCGCCGGTTCGGATATCGTCGCCGTTTTCTTTTCCGGCAATTTTAATTTTATAGGAACGTTCGCGGTGACGATGACGGAGATGACGAGGACGAAGCCATCAATGACGAGCGCGGCGATCGTGCCGAACGGTGTCCTGAGCGACCCGAGCACGAGGCCGAGCCACCCGCCGTTGCCGGGCGAAATGACCTCGATAATGCCGAGAAACGAGAGGATAAGGAGTGCCGCTCCGAGGAGGGTGATGCCCAGGATTCGCCGTCGTCCCGAGAACAAAAGTACGACCGCGGCGAAAACGAGGGCTGCCGGCAGGATAAAGTAGCCCCAGCCCAGAAGGGCGTTAAGGGTCTTGAAGATCATCACGCCTGCTGGACCGGCCAGTGTGAAGTATGCCAAAGAAAGAACCACGGCTATACAGATAAAGCCGATCGCCCAAATACTGTTTGTAGCGTCTGGATGAAGGATGGGATCTTTCGCGGGTGCTGGCTTGGCATTTTCCTTTCTGCCGTTGCTGTCGTTTTGGACGCTTTTCTTCAAGCCGTTCTTATTGCGGTTCTTTTTTGCCATAATGGAATCATTTTACCACCACTTTTGTAACTTTGCATGGGGGTATTTGGTATAATAGTAGGGCAATGAAAAATCTCCAACACAAAAAACTCATTGTTTTTGATCTTGACGGTACGCTTGCTCCCAGCAAGTCAGTAATGGACGGCGAGATGAGTCGCTTGTTCGACAAGCTTCTTTCGCGAAAAAAGGTGGCGGTGATCGGCGGGGGGAGATATTCCCTTTTTAAAACACAACTTCTTAAACCCCTTAGGGAACTCAAGACGCGGAAAGAGCTTTTGGCGAATCTTTCTCTATTCCCCACAACGGCAACGGCCTTCTATCGCTATGACCGTGGCTGGAAGAACGTTTATATTAAAAACCTTTCCAAAGGAGAGCGGGCGAAGATCAAAAAAGCATTCCTTACCGTCTTTAAAGAAACGCATTACGAGCATCCTAAAAAAGTGTACGGGCCGCTCATTGAAGATCGTGGCACGCAAGTATCTTTTTCGGTGTTTGGTCAAAATATCGTCGCGGTGCTTGGAAAGAAAGGCATCAGGATGAAAGATGAATGGCGAAGAAAAAACACGCCACTCAAGTTGAAGCTGGCCAAACTCGTGCAGAAGCGTCTGCCGGAGCTCGAGGTACATGCGGCAGGATATACCACTATCGATGTCACACGAAAAGGTATTGATAAGGCCTATGGCATGAAGCAAATAGAAAAATATCTCCGTACTCCTATTAAAGACATGGTTTTCATCGGTGATGCGCTTTTCCCCGGTGGCAATGATTATGCCGTCAAAAAAACCGGCGTTCAGGCCATCCCTGTAAAGGGGCCAGAAGAGACGAAGAAGATTATTAGGGAAATCATTAAAGCTTAGGCGGATTCCTTTTAATAGGATTTTAATTGACAGCGTGCGCTCGAAAAGCGTATATTTTGGGGTAATGCCGGAATTTCTCAATAATGCATTTGGTATGCCGCTTACCGTAAGCGAGGTCATCAAAGAGATCGCGGCTTTTATGGCGGCCGACCCGAAACAGCGCTATAAAGTGACTATCGGGACTGATTCGGAGCTCCAAGCGGATAAAAACGCGGATTTTGTAACGGCGATTGTAGTACATCGCGTTGGTCGGGGTGGCCGCTATTTTTGGCGGCGCTTCGAACTTGGGAAATTCCATACCTTGCGCGACCGGATGATAAAAGAGGCGCTCATTTCCATTGAGCTTGCGCAGGGTGTCCTGGCTGACCTCAAGAAGGCTCCGCTGCCGGAGTTTGGTTTTGAGATCCACGCGGACATCGGCGAACACGGTCCCACGAAGGCGGTCATCCAGGAAGTGGTCGGCATGATCCGCGCGAATAACTTTGAGGTAAAAATAAAACCGTACAGCTATGCAGCAACCAACGTCGCCGACCGGCACGTCTAAAAAGAAAAACATAAACATGCCATTAGACACCTTAGTGTTCGATATCGAAACACAGAATTTTTTCACCGATGCGGACGTTGGCTGGGATAACTACGCCGCGCTCAAGATCTCCGTCGTCGCGGTCTATTCCTATTTGCAGGGCCGTTATTTTGTTTATGAGGAGCACGAGATGGATAAACTGGCGGAGCTCTTTGCCGATGCGCGGCGCATCGTCGGTTTCAGTATGAATCGCTACGACATCCCGGTACTCAATCAGTATTTCCAGAAGATAAAAGGCGCACCGCGGTTGTGGGAAATGGAGCGCGTGGATCTCCTCGAAGAGATCGAGATGTCTGCCGGCCAGCGCGTGAGCTTGGACCGCCTCGCCGAGCTGAACCTCGGCGGTGCACGGAAGACACACCATGGCTCGGAGGCGATCACGCTCTATCGCGACGGCAAGATGGACGAGCTGAAGGAATATTGCATCAACGACGTCAAACTCACCAAGGAGCTTTATGATCTCTATCGCAAACAGAATTATCTGATGATGCCAGACAAGAAGACGGGAGAGATCATTAAAGTTGAATTTGCGAACTTGTCGATAACCCCGGCACTCTTATAATGGAGGGATGAATACGAGAGGAGCGAGGCGTCTTTATTTTGATTATGCGGCCTCAACGCCGGTCGATCCTCGCGTGGAGCGCGGCATGCGGCCTTATTTTTTAAAGCAATTCGGCAATCCCGGTTCTCTGCACGGCTTCGGGCAGGAAGCGATCGCGGCCGTGGACGCGTCGCGCGAGACGCTCGCGCGGCTTATCGGCGCCGATTTCCGTGAGGTTATTTTCACCGGTTCTGCCACGGAAGCGAATAATCTTGGGCTCCGCGGCGTGGTGCATGCGTGGAACGGACAAAGAGAACGGAGCGGGAAGGCCGGGCATGCCGATACCCAACCCCGCGTCATCGTTTCCGCGATCGAACATGAATCTGTGTTGGAGACCGCGCACGATCTGGAGCGCGAGGGTGTCGAGGTTGTTTATCTTCCAGTAAGCCGCGCCGGCATCGTCGATCTTGGGGCATTGCGGCGCGCGCTCAACGAGCGGACGGTAGCCGTCTCTATCATGTATGCCAACAATGAGATCGGCACGATCCAACCGGTGACGGAAATTGCCGCAATCATCGCCGATTTTAAAAAAAGCGTCGGATCAACCGCGCGCTATCCTTTATTTCATACCGACGCCGTGCAAGCGTTCCAATTTTTGGATTGTAACGTCGGCACGCTTGGCGTGGATATGATGACACTCTCGGCGCACAAGATCTACGGGCCGAAAGGCATCGGTCTTTTTTACGCGAAAAACGCGACCACGAAGTCATCCTCTATTGTAAAGGGCGAAATCACCGGCGGCGGCCAGGAGTTCGGATTGCGCTCAGGAACGGAAAACGTTCCGCTCATCGTCGGATTCGCCACGGCAGCGGAGATTGCGCTCGCGATGCAGGAAAAAGAAACGAAGCGCGTGGCCGCCGTCCGCGATCATTTATTTAAAAATATTAAAAAAATATTTCCCACGGCGGAGATAAACGGGGGAGCGGGTGAACCCACCGGGACGACACTCCCTAACTTTCTCAACGTCTACATTCCCGGCCATGCCGCCGAAGACATGGTGGTGAAGTTAGACCTGAAAGGCGTCGCTGTTTCCGCCGGATCAGCTTGCCGATCGCGTGCGCTCCAATCGTCCTATGTTATCGAGGCGCTCGGCTATTCAAAAGAGCGCGCACGATCCAGTATACGATTCAGCCTGGGTCGGCAGACGGATAAAGCGGAAGTAGTGAAACTTTTTCGCGAACTCATCGGTATATAATAGTAAAGAAAGCATCTATGGCAAGAAGAAGAGCAACCATCATTGCTATCGTTGTTGTTATCGTGTTGGTTTTGGGTATCTGGTGGCTTGATGTCCGTGGAGCTTCTCCCGCCGTCAGCCAACCATTTGTTACTTTTTGGAACGACCTTCGCTCGCCGTTTGTGTTTGAGAACGGCCAAGGCGCCCAGGCTACGAACACGCCGTCATTCGTCGCGGCGCCCTATCAGTCCACCAACGCCTATGAGGCGGCGGTGATCGCCGCGGTACAAAAGGCCTCGCCGGCCGTCGTTTCGATCACCATCTCCGAAAATGTTCCTATCATAGAAGATTGTCCGAATGATTTTTATAACAACATCCCTCCCGAATTCCAGCAATTCTTTGACGATGGACTTCCCACGTCCACGCCGTGCGACAGTGGTCAGACCCAGTTGCAGCAGGTGGGCGGCGGCAGCGGTTTTATCATTTCCCCCGACGGGCTGATCCTCACCAATAAGCACGTGGTCTCCGACGTTGGTGCGTCGTATTCCGTGTTGACGAACGACGGCAAGACGTACACCGCCAAAGTGCTCGCCCGCGATCCCAATCAGGACCTTGCCATCATAAAGATCAATGCGACAAACCTGCCAACCGTGACGATCGGCGATTCAAGCGGCCTTCAACTTGGGCAGACGGCGATCGCGATCGGCAATGCGCTCGGTCAGTTCTCCAACACCGTTTCGGTAGGCGTCGTTTCCGGACTCGCCCGCACCGTCACCGCGTCGGCGCCGGATACGGGTGCCGAGGAAACCATCACCGGCGTCATCCAGACCGACGCCGCCATCAATCCCGGCAACTCCGGGGGGCCGTTGCTCGACCTGCGCGGCGAGGTGATCGGCATCGACACCGCGATCGCTTCAGATGCGCAAAACATCGGCTTCGCTATTCCTATCAATCAGGCGAAATCAGCCATCAGTTCCGTGGAATCGACAGGGCAGATTCAGGTTCCGTATCTTGGCGTGCGTTATCTTCCGGTGGACGCCGCACTCGCCGCGAGCCAGAAGCTGTCGATAAGCTACGGTGCTTTGGTACGCGGCGATGCGAGCGGCCCGGCGGTAGAGCCAGGATCGCCGGCGGCGAAGGCCGGCATTCAGGCCGAGGACATTATAGAGTCGGTGAACGGGCAGAAAATCGATGCGGATCACGACCTTGGCGACATGATCGATCAGTTCAGCGTGGGCAGTACGGTTACGCTCGTCATCGATCGCGGCGGCAAGGAAGTGACGGCTTCGGTAACCCTCGCACAGCGGCCGGCAGGGGAATAGCGCGATTAGCAGTCTAGGCCTTCGATTGACAATCGTCCCGTGTAGTTTTATACTTCCTTTATCAGTAGTAAGGTAATATTATCCCATGCCAAACTTCCACCGATTCACCATAAAAGCACAGGAGGCCTTACAGAACGCGCAGGAGATCGCGGCAAAAAAGAACCACGGCGAATTGAAGTCGCTGCATTTACTCGCCGCGCTCTTGGAGGACGAGCAGTCGCTTGTGATTCCGGTGCTTGAGCGCTCCGGCGTGGACCTGAACCGGCTTGATGAGCAGATCGACATTGAACTTGATCGCATTCCTCCTATTATGGCGAGTTCGTCCGTCGGCCAGCTTTATCTTTCACAGGAGTTGATGAAGGTGCTCGATCAGGCGGCAAAGATCGCAGCCCAGCAGAAAGACGAATTCGTTTCGTGCGAGCATCTTTTGCTGGCGTTGCTTGATGTCGCGGGACCGACGAAATCGTTGCTGGAAAAATTCGGCGCAAAGCGCGAGCAGGCGTTCCGCGTTTTGGCGCAGTTGCGCGGTTCGGTGCGCGTGACAGATGAGACGCCGGAGAGTAAATTCCAGGTGCTCGAAAAATATGCCATCAACCTGAGCGATAAGGCGAAGGCCGGCCAGCTTGATCCGGTGATTGGTCGCGAAGAGGAGCTGCGGCGCCTTATGCAGGTGCTCTCGCGCCGCACCAAGAACAATCCATGTCTCATCGGTGAGCCGGGCGTTGGCAAGACCGCTATCGTGGAAGGCCTCGCCCAGCGCATCGCTTCCGGCGATGTGCCGGAGCTTTTGAAAGGGAAGCAGGTTTTAATGCTTGATTTGGGTTCGCTTATCGCCGGAACAAAATTCCGGGGCGAGTTCGAAGACCGCCTTAAGGCGTTCGTAAAAGAAGTGAAGAACGCTGCTGGCCAGATTATTTTATTTATCGATGAGATCCATACGATTGTCGGCGCCGGTGCCGCCGAGGGCGCGATCGATGCGTCAAACTTGCTCAAGCCCGCTCTCGCGCGCGGCGAACTTCATGCGATCGGCGCGACCACGATCCGCGAATATCAGAAATATATAGAGAAGGATCCGGCGCTCGAGCGGCGCTTCCAGCCCATTACCGTGGAGGAGCCTTCGATAGAGGACTCCATCGCCATCCTGCGCGGGCTTAAGGAGAAATACGAGATACATCACGGCATGCGCATCAGCGACGAGGCGATCGTGGAGGCGGTGAATTTGTCCGCTCGCTACATCACCGATCGGTTTTTGCCTGACAAGGCGGTTGATTTAATAGACGAGGCCGCGGCAGCGCGCCGATTGGAATCGGAGAGTTTACCGAAAGAGATCGACAAGATCCGTCGCGAGATAACCAAGCTGGAGGTGGAGAAGCAATCGCTTTCAAAGGATGGACACAAGGCCGTCGGTCGCGTGAAGGAGATCGATGTCGCACTCACGAAGTTCAAAGAGGAGAACGATGAACTTTCCAGTAAGTGGCACACGGAGAAGATAAAATTCGAGACCTTACACCAGCTGCGCCAGAAAGTTGACAACTTAAAGCGTGAAGCTGAGGTTGCCGAGCGCGAAGCCAATCTTGAGCGTGTCGCGGAGATCATTTATGGCGAGTTACCGGCGGCGGAAAAGGATTTCCAGATGTTCGAGAAAAAGAATTTCGGCGTTGCGGCATCGAAACGCGCCCGCGCCGGCGCTGCGAGCGGCAAGGTTTCGGATGACCGCTTCCTTAAAGAATCCGTGGACAAAGAGGACGTCGCCGCGGTGGTTTCGGTTTGGACCGGCATCCCGCTCAAGCGGATGCTCGAAACAGATACGGACAAACTGATCCGCATCGAAGAAGTGTTGCACGAACGCGTGGTGGGCCAGGAAGAGGGGATCAACGCTGTCGCCTCGGCGCTGCGCCGCGCTCGCGCTGGGCTTTCGGATGCCAATCGCCCCATCGGATCATTTATGTTCCTCGGCCCGACGGGCGTCGGCAAGACTGAACTCGCTCGCGCGCTTGCCGAATTGATGTTCAATGATGAAAAAGCGCTCATCCGCGTGGATATGTCCGAATATATGGAGCGCCACGCCGTGAGCCGCCTTATCGGTTCGCCGCCGGGCTATGTTGGCCACGAGGAAGGCGGCCAGCTTACGGAAATGATCAGGCACCGCCCTTATAGCGTCATCCTTTTCGATGAAATCGAAAAGGCACACCCTGAGGTTTTCAATCTGCTCTTGCAGGTGCTCGATAACGGCCGCCTTACCGACAGCAAGGGGAAGACCGTGAATTTCAAGAATTCGATCATCATCATGACGTCGAACATCGGCAGTGAATACTTAAAGGCGATGTCCCGCATCGGGTTCAGCGCCGAGGATGGCGAGGTTTCCCATCAGGAGGGCGATTATCGCGAGAAAGTGATGGAGGCGCTCAAATCGGGTTTCCGGCCGGAATTCTTAAACCGCATCGACGAGATTGTGATATTCAATCCGCTCCACAAAAAGGACATCGAGAAGATTGTGGATATTCAGATCAAGTTTATCGAAAACCGCCTTGCCGAACGGAATATCAAGCTGGCTTTGACGCCAGAGGCACGAGCATATCTTTCAAAAGAAGGTTTTAGCGCAGAGTTTGGCGCCCGCCCCTTGAAGCGGCTCATCCAGAAGGTTATCCTTGATAAGTTGGCGGACAAGATCATTCGCGGGGAATTCAAGGAAGGGGGAAGGGTGAAGGTGAATTTCAAAGCGAATGCGCTTACGTTCACGCCGTAACGCAAACAATGCCATTGCAAAAACTGCGGGCGCTTACGTCTAAAGCGATCACTTTGCGCAGCTCGCTCATACGAGCCGTCGTTTTTGCGCTCACATGGGCTTTTCTCCCGTGGTGGCTTTTTATCCCCATCGCGCTCTCTATTTATTTCGTCCCGTTGTCCGAGGCAAAGATCACTATCGCCCCATTTCTCATCCTTCTTGTGCTGTGCCTCACCCACCCGGCGGGTTGGTTTTTCACGGTCATTTTCGGCTTGCTCTTTTGGTATATTCTCCTTATTAAGGATCTTTATATCATCGACAGGAAGTCGGCGTACGAAATACTTGCGCTCACTCTTATTTTTCTGTTGCTCAGGGTATTCTATCTTGCTATGGACGGTCGAGCGGGGATGCTCGTTGTTCTCTACGCCTTTGTGGTCGCCGGGCTTTTCTCGGGTCTTATGAGCGGTTTTATGGGACGCTTTTCTTCTATTAACGTCGCAGAGCCGGACGCCACATCTCCACAAAAGCCCTTACACCGCACAATCGTGGTCGTTGCTTTCCTACTCTTTTTCCAACTGCTCATAACGGGGCTTTTCCTCCCGCTGGACTTCATCTACCAATCAGTGGTGGTGTTCCTCTTCGTTACCCTCATCTTCGAACTTTTTCCTTTATATTTCTTTGGCAATTTCTCGCGTACCAAATTGCTGGCTACGGCGAGCGTCGTATTCGCCCTGTTGGTGTTGGTACTTGGCTCGGCTCGCTGGCAGTTGTAGAATGGAAGGATATGAAAAAAATCACGAAACTGGTGTTACCCATTGATTGATGATCCCAACACCACGTCCCACACTTCTTGTCCTTGCCGCTGGCATGGGTAGCCGTTACGGCGGCCTTAAGCAAATCGACCCCGTTGGGCCCTCCGGAGAAACCATTATCGATTATTCCATCTTCGACGCTCTCCGCGCCGGCTTTGGCAAGTTTATTTTCGTCATCCGCAAGGATATCGAAGAGCAATTTCGCGAGACCGTCGGCGCGCGCCTTGAGAAGCGCATCGCGGTTGAGTACGTCTTCCAATCGCTCGAGGATATCCCGCCGCGCTTTACCGTGCCCGCCGGTCGCACTAAGCCGTGGGGCACCACCCAGGCCATCCTGCTCGCCGAGGCTCTCATTCATGAGCCTTTCGCCGCCATTAACGCTGACGACTTCTATGGCGCTGACGGTTACCGCGAACTCGCCAGCCATCTCACTTCCGGCTCAACCGATTACGCCATGGTCGGCTTCATTCTGCGCAACACGCTCTCCGAATTCGGTTCCGTGGCACGCGGGGTGTGTCAAGTCGCCGCCGATGGCTATCTCCAGCACATCGTTGAGATGACCAAGATTGAACGCGACGGCAATGGAGCTCGCAATACCGACGCGGCCGGAAACGTCACGAGGCTCTCCGGCAACGAACCGGTATCCATGAACATATGGGGGTTCACGCCCCAGGTGTTCGGCCAGCTCCGTGCGGGGTTCGAGAAATTCCTCGAGAACAACTCGACCGATTTGAAGGCTGAGTGTTACATCCCCAACACGATTGGAGAACTGGTCAGTTCCGGGCAGGCGCGCGTCAAGATGTTGCACACGCGCGACTCATGGTTTGGTGTTACCTACCGCGAAGACCGTCCGCGCGTTGTCGAAGACATTCGCCGGCTTATTACTGCCGGTCGCTATCCCGAAAGGCTTTGGTCGTGAACGGACCAGCTTAAAAAGCCCTTGGTCGTATTGCCGGATTACCGTTTGCTATCCGGCAATTGCCGTGCTATAATGCGGCAATGCTAGAGAACGGCAAAGATCGTTTTATTTTCACTAAATCGTACGAGATCGCTTATGCCTTGTTCCGTATGGCGGGGCAAATAGCGGAAAAGGACTTTTCCGAGAGGTTGCGGGCACTTGGGAGCGCTTTGCTTCAGGCATCAGCGGGGCAGGACTATGCCGAAGCGAGTAAATCGCTGCAAATGATTGAGTGTTTGGCAAAATTCGCCGGCGATGTGAACTTTATCAGCCCTGCAAATTCGAATATCCTCCTCGGAGAGATATATACCCTTGATGCGGCAATTATAGAGCATCGCAATGCGGCAAATAGTGACCGGCTCAATCTTTCCGAAATCTTTTCTAAAGCCGATCCTGAGGTTGCTCCTCCACCGGCCCTTTATGATAATCCGGCAATCGAGAATCCGGCAATGGAAGATGCGGCAATTGATAATCCGGCAAACGAATCAATGGAAACGACGGAAGCCCATAACTCGGCAAACAATATAAAGGCGGAAATGCGGCAATCTACCATTGTTGAGAAAATCCGGCAATCCGGCAATTGCCGTTTGAAAGATATTCGGGAGCTTTTGCCGGATATAAGCGAGCGGACCATCCGATATGATCTTCAATCTCTCCTCGAGAAACATCTTATTGAGCGGATAGGGGATGGAGGGCCCTCAGTGTATTACCGGACACCGGAACTGGTGGAAGGATAGTTTTCCCCTGGTAACCTTTTATTTTTCTGAGCGTTGTATATAATGATTCCAGGTTCGGTGTGAGGCTGAACCGCAAGTGTTTCTCTCCCTGATCGCAACTGCCTGTTTTCGTAGTGGCATTGCGGTCATACTTCAGCCTCGCCCAAAAGCGAGTTTTTTCTTTTTTTGATATAACCCCCGTTTTCTGCGCACTCTCCGTTTGCAACCCTCACTTGCGAATTGAGCGATGCGCCGGCAACGGCGCCCAGAACGCAATTAGCATACGGAAAGGTCGACGGCTAAAGAATTCGTAAAAGAATTCCTAGGTCGATAACTTAAAAAATCGAAATTAAAATTAAAATGAGCATAAATAAAAAATTGGTTTCAGCAGCGCTCACCGTTACCACGTTCGCGTGGGCTATCGGTTTCGCTGCGTTGCCTCTTGCCAATGCACAGACCACGACCTCTGTTCAACAGCAGATCGCGTCTTTGATGGCAGAGATTCAACAGCTCCAGAGCCAATTGGGAACTTCTGGTTCCGCGTCAGCTTCAACGTCCTATAGTTTTACCCGCTCCCTCACGGTGGGTTCAAAAGGCGCTGATGTCTCCGCGCTCCAGCAGCTTCTGATCAACTCAGGAGATCTTACGGCAGTTTCCGCTCCGACCGGCTACTTCGGCGCCCTTACTCAGGCTGCGCTCGCTAAGTACCAGGCCGCGAACGGTATCTCGCCGGCTGCGGGTTACTTCGGCCCCATCACGCGTGCCTACTTGGCTTCGCATGGTACAGCTTCCACTGGCACGGGCACCGGAACTGGTACAGGTACTGGCACGGGCACAGTAGTTGCTCCGGCAAGCGGTCTTTCGGTCAGCTTGGACGCCTCCAATCCTCCGGCAGGCTCCTTGATCTCGAGCGCAAGCGCGGGATCTTCGCGCATTCCGGTGATGACAGTAGATTTCACTGCCGGAACCTCGGGTCCGGTAACCCTCTCTGGTGTAACATTCCAGAAGACGGGCGTTTTGTCTGATAGCGCGGTTGCTGGTGCGTACCTCGTCCAGAATGGCCAGGTACTCTCCCAGTACAACTCGCTTAACTCGGGTGTGTTGACGTTCTCCGGTTTGAACCTGTCGATTCCGGCAGGTCAGACGGTACCGCTCACGCTCGCAATCGACGTTTCTTCCGGTCTCTCTGCCGGTAACACCACAGGCTTCTCTTTGCCGAGCGCCTCTGATGTTTCCGCTTGGAGCGGTAACAACGCCGCGGTCACTCCGACCGGTTCCTTCCCGTTGAACGGTAATACGTTCACCGTGACGACCGTGACGAATCCTGCCCTCGCTTCCATGACCATCACGTCTTCCTCGATCGGAACGACCGTGACGGCCGGTACGCAGGGTAACATCGTCGGCTCGTGGAACTTCTCGGTAGTGAACAGCCCTGTGTACCTCCAGAACCTTAACTTCCACGTTATCGGTTCGGCAGCGATGTCGAATTTGCAGAACGTGAAGTTGATGGTGAACGGCACGCAGGTTGGCCAGACCTTGGCTCAGGTTCCTGCGAACCAGATGGCTGATTTTTCCGCCACGGGTTCCTCGATCAAACTGAACACAGGTTCGAATAACGTTCAGGTCGTCGCTGATGTAACCGGCTCTCCGAGCGATTACTTCCAGTTCGAGGTCTTGAACAGCTATGACGTCTTGGCCGTCGACAGCCAGTACAATGTCCCGGTTTCGGTGACGAACACCGGCGGCGTTGGAACGATTGTCAACATCCAGACGGGCCAGATCACGGTCACTCAGGATGCGAGCACTCCGACGGGCAACCTTGCAAAGGGTCAGTCCGGCGTGGTGTTAGCAAAGTATGACGTCTATGCGGCGGGTGAGCCGGTCAAGGTGAAATTCCTCGACTTCAACATCCAGCTCAGCGGTCAGAATCCGACGTTGTCCTTGCCTCAGCAGATCCAGAACGTCGCGATCACGGATGATGCCGGTAACCAGGTTGGCACCAGCATCAACCAGCCTCCGTCGTCCAATGTCTGTCAGTACACGGGTGCCGCTGCATCGTACAATGCGACCACCGGTCTCTATCAGGACTGCTTCGGTTCGCCTTCTTCGCCGATCAATTACATTGTTCCGGCGAACACGACTCGGGTACTCAGCCTGAAAGCTGACATCCAGACGACGGCGAGCTTCAACAGCATCACTGCGAACTTGTCGGGTGATACCGGCAACTTACAGGGCATGACGTCGAGCCAGATCGCGAACACGAGCGCCGCAAACGGTGTTTCGTTGACGCTTGTCGCTTCAAGCTTGTCCGTTTCACAGAACAACGCTCTGGGAAGCCAGAATGTCTCTGCGGGTACGACGAACCTGAAGATCGGCTCCTATGCGTTCAGCGCTTCCTCGGCTGAAGGCGTGAATGTGAACACGGTCACCGTCCAACTTACTCCGAACAGCGCATCTTCTACGTTCCAGAACCTTAAGGTGTTTGTGAACGGCACGCAGTTCGGGCAGACGCAGGGCGTATTGTCGGGAGAATCGAAGTATTCGTTCTCCGGCACCGCGTTCAGCGTTCCTGCTGGTCAGACCGAGAATGTGGATGTGTATGCTGACACCTTGTCGTCCGCTTCGGGTACCTACACCCCGGCGACGGCTTTGGTTGGCTACTCAGGCACCGGTGCGGTGTCATTCACCTCGGTGAACTACAGCAGCGCGACGGGCATCACCGGTCAGACCGTATCCTTTAACGGCCAGCCTGCTTTGACGATCGCTGCCGACTCGAGTAATCCTCCGGCTGGCATCATCGTTCAGAACACTCCGGGCAACACGCTTGCGGTTTTCCGCTTTACGGAAACCTCGAACGTTGAGAACGTGAAGGTTACGCAGTTGAACGTCTTAGACAAAGTGGCTACGACTACTGCCAATACCGGTAAATACGGAACTGGCGGCAATGGTACCACCGGCGGTCAGACGAACGTCCTCGCCGCGTTCAGCAATGTCAGCTTGTGGAATGGTTCCACGGAGCTCGGCACTGCTGCTTCGCCGGTTTGGGATAACACGAATGGCGGCTGGGATTATGACTTCAACAGCTTTAGCACCGCGTTAGTGGTTCCGCAGGGCAATTCGGTCTCGCTTACCCTCAAGGGTGATTCGGGATCGTACACCAACGGTTCACTCTCGGACAACACAACTTCGACCTTCGAGGTTGTGTCGACTGGCGCGGGCAGCAACTATGTTGCTCTCGTTCCGGCCACGAGCACGTTGACGGTCAGCACCCCGACTTCGGTTAACGGAACCTACTCAGTCAACGTGACTGCCAATGGCATCACTTCTGGGTACGGTACAGTAAGCCTCGCCTCTGGGTCTTCGACGCCAGTACAGGACGCGCAGATAGCGACTGAAATCGCGGTTCTGGCGAACGGAAGCTCTACGCAGCTTGGTCTCGCCTCTGGTGCTGCGACTTCAAGCGCCGCAACGGTTTCCCTCACGTCGGCTGGATCGGCAGCTATGAATGCTTCCGCTTCAGTCTTCACGTTGGGAACGGTCACGACTGCCGTGAACACGGCGGGTACGCCTTCAAGCGGTACCTCGTCTACGGCGAACGTGGTCGCGCGCGGCGCGACGTCGAACAAGACTGCTAATGTCAACCTCTCAAATGCTTCCGGTAACCCCCAGACCACTTTGAGAACGGTGCTTGCGGTTGCGGCGACCCCGGTGACGGGTGCGCCTCCGACGAGCTTCCAGCAGATCGGTTCGATCACGCTTACCGCGAACAGCGCGGGTGATGCGCAGCTCAACAATATCAAGCTCACATTCAACACATCGAGCACGAACTTTATGAAGTCCGTGGTCCTGCGTGATCCGAGCAACAACGATATTGTCGCTGTCGACAACTTCGCGTCATCGACCGTTGCAACCTCCACAACCAATGCCAGCGGCACTGTCTCGTGGGTATTCGCAACGTCGACCAACCCGCTTACCATCACCGCTGGTAGTTCCTATGTGTTGACACTTTGGGGCGACCTGAGCCAGATTCCGGCCATTACAAGCCAGGGTCTGTCGCTCACCGCGACCATCAACAGTGCCAGCGACTTGGGCTATCTCGATGGTTCGACAAACGGCGTGTTGATCAACTTGACTTCGAGCCAGGTACCGATTACGGTTTCCAGCTTGCAGTCGGGTCAGGGCTTGCAGCTCTAACCTTGAATTGACACTTTCGCGCGTCGCTTGTGACCTCGCGTGATAGAAAACTCCCCGGCGAAAGCCGGGGAGTTTTCGTTTATCCCCCTGGTATTGATTTCCCCCTGATTTTGCTATAATAATTAGGAATCAGGTTGGGAAAAAGGTCGGAGTCATATTTAGAGAAAACAATAAAAACATCATGAATAAAAAAGGATTAGTCGAGGCGGTCATGAAGGCGACGGGTATCGAGACGAAGGCAGCTTCGGAGCGGGCCGTCGACGCGGTGTTCGATACCATCGTAAAGACGATGAGCCGCGGCGAGGAAGTGGCGATCGCGGGATTCGGTACATTCCGCGTGGCGAAGCGCGCCGCACGCGAGGGCCGCAACCCGGCGACCGGAGAGAAGATCCAGATCAAGGCTTCCATCAAACCGAAGTTCCGCGCTGGCAAGCTTCTCAAAGAGGCCGTTTTGTAATCATTGGAAAAGGATCCTTTTCCCAATACCAATCCCGCCATCCGGCGGGATTTTGGTTTGTGCTATAATGAAGCCAATGGCAAAGTTTGAAATCAAATGGGATGCGCCGGAATACGAGCATCGCGAAAAAGAGGTCTCGTGGTATTGGATATCCATCATCATCGCCGCGGCGCTCATCGTCTTCGCGGTGTGGCAGAAGAATTATCTTTTCGGTCTTTTTATCGTCATCGCAGAAATACTTTTCATCCTTTGGGGCAGCCGGCCGCCGCGTATTCTCAATTTTGTATTGACCGACGAAGAACTTTCCATCCACGACCAGAAACTATATCCGCTGAAGAAATTCGAGAGTTGGAGCGTCAATAAAAACGACGCGACATGGGCCGACCTCCATTTTTATTTCCGTGCGCGGCTGAAGACGCCGCTTCGCGTGATCGTTCCCATCGCGCGGCTTGACGAGGTCAGGACCAGCTTAAAGTCCCTGCTCCCCGAGATCGAGCACGAGGTGACGGTCATCGACTCCATTGAAAAGTTCCTCGGATTTTAGTATCCTTCGTAGCGAAGCGACGAGCCCTCGTCGTTCAACGGATAGGACGCAAGATTGCGGATCTTGTAATTGAGGTTCGATTCCTCACGGGGGCACTCTTTGAGGTGTTACTTAAAATGCACGAATCAGCGTCTTGACTAGAGCAGGAAACAAAAAAGCCCAGGAAACTGGGCTTTTTTGTTTCTGGAGGTCTGAGATGTTTTATGGGCGTGGCGCAGACCCTTGAGAAGAATCGAACTCGCGATAGATGGAATCTACACGCTTTTTAGACTTTCGCATTTTCCCCTTCTTCTCCACTGCTAATTCCTCGAACACCTCCCAGGCGAGCTCAAGATAGGTGTCTAGATTGTGTGCGGCTTCCCCCAACTCTTCGTCGGAAAGATTGGGAAAGAGCTTGTGCAATTCCCCTTTATATTTTTCGTCCATGGTTTCCGGAATTTGATCGACCTTTCCCAGGCACGATGCGTCCTACCTAGTCGGAGCACAACTCGATGCAGGCCTTGACGGCAATTAGGGCAGTGTTATATTGAGGGCAAACAACAATTACATAAAAATCAACAATGGCTAAAGAAGAATATCAGCCGGAACAGGGGAAGGGTGCGCAAGAAACGAATCTTGAAGGCGAGCAGGCTGCATTAGCGGAGAAAGAAGGTGCTCATAAATTATTACAAGAGTTGTCATCCACCGCCCCCGAGACGGAAGATCCATATGAAGCAGATGAATGGTATCGCAATACCCTTGAAAAAATTAAGGATCAATTCCCGGGCGTAGAGATTAGCCTCCGGCAAAGCATGGAAGAAGCAATCGCGGAGGAGGACGCTTATCAAGAAAATCGTTCTAATCCAAGGGATTTTTCAGAGGCAATATGGTCAAACGTGGTACTCCGCACCCCGAGGGAGCAAGGAATTTTCGATCGACATGCAGATCTATTGGAAAAGGAGGGACAGTACCATGAATATGTCAAAGCAAATGGATTTTCTTTTGAAGCTCAATACGCCGGAGCAAGCGAGAATGGTGGATACATACTTTCCATCATCCCTTTTACGGAAGAGACCCACAATGCTATTCGAAAGGCCTGGTCGGGAAAACCGGGCTTCGCTGGTTATGGAGAATTCGAGCTCGGCTTCCATAGAAAAGAGGCGAAAGATGCTTTCGATGCAGCCGTAAGGGCTGCTTCCGAGAACCCAGACCCGGAGTTTATTGAACAAGAAATTTTAAAAGTTATCGAAAAGATAAAGCCAGACGAGGAATAAGTGTAGTTTTCCCGAGGGGCATGGACCGAAACACCAGAATGTGCATTTGGAGATCATTACTCCAGATGCACAAACCAGCGTCTTGTCCCGCGCCGTGATCAGCGTATATTGAACGTGGGTAACTCAAAGAACCCCGAGTTATCCCGGAGGATGGAGCGCTTACTCAAAGCGCTGAAAAGTTAATCCATAATCGAGAGGTCGAGTTCTGGACGCTCGGCAAAGAACGCGAAGAGGTGCTCAGCGAGCAGAGCAGAAGTTCGACCTATCTCCTTAGACGGGGCACTGTTTGGGTATGTTACTTAAAATACGAATCGGCATCTTGCACAAAGCAAGAAACAAAAAAGTCCAGGAAACTGGGCTTTTTTGTTTCTGGAGATGCGAAGTGTTTTAGGAGCTTGGCGCAGACCCCGGGTTGGGCACAGACCGAGGGTGTGACACCAACCGTGCCTTTCGCAACTCACTTCTGAAGGCGCTTTAGTTTTAATTTGTCAAAAGTATTGAATGGAGTAATATGTAAGTATGAAAAAGCTAATTGCTTTTTTCTCTTCGGTCGTAGGTACACTCTTATTGCTTGTGATTGGGTATTCCTTTTTCTTTCCCGTTCATCCCGCAGACGCGGAGCTCGCGGCTCCTATTATCAGTCCCGTCCACATCGTACTTCCCTCGGCGACCTCTCTCCCGACCGTAAGCATTTCTGCAAGTCCGACGACCATCACCCAGGGACAGGGGACGACGATTACATGGGCCAGCGCTAATGCGTCAGCATGTACCGCTTCGAATGCGTTGGGCACGGCATCACTAGGAACGAGCGGCTCTCTCCTTGAGGTACCGGCTTATGCGGAGTCATATACCTATACCATCACCTGCTCCGGCTCGGGCGGCACAAGCAATCCCGCCTCGGCAGAAGTGACGGTGACGGTGCCTGTCGCGGCGCTCCAACTAAGCAGCCCATCCCTTTCATATTCCGGCGCTGTGGGGTCTAGTCAGGATGAGACCGTGATCAATAGCGGCCCATCGGGATCGGTTCTCACATGGACCGCAACTTCAGATGTCAATTGGCTGTTCGTTTCTCCGTCATCCAACACTTCAGGGATGGGCGGCGGCGGGGATGAGGAGGTGACCGTTGCCGTCAGCCCTTCCGGATTGAGTGCGGGAACCTATACGGGGACGATAAGGTTTTCAGGAATTTCAGTCGTCGACAACAGCACCGTTGTTCCACAGACACTTACCGTCACATATGACGTCCCGGCCCCAGCAGTCAGCTCGGTTGCCCCCACCGTTACCCTCTCCGCAAGCCTCACCTCCACCACCGTCGGCCAACCGACGACGCTTACGTGGTCTTCGACCAATGCCGCCACCTGCGGGGCGAACGGATTTAGCAGTAGTTTATTCCCCGCAACATCAGGCACAACGCAGTTCAGCGCGAACACCCCCGGAACATATCATCTGACCGTCACCTGCACCAATGGTGACTATAGCGGGCAGGCATCGGTGACGGTGACGGTGGACGCTTCTGTCGTCACTTCTCCCATATTAAAACCAGGGCCCGTCAGCCCCGTTCCTGTCATACCGCTCCCTCTCCAACCCGTGTTGGTTCCCGCCCCGACCGTCACCATTGGCGGGAAGGCCTCCTTAGTAACCAATTCCACAAGCGCCTTCATCATTCTCGAATGGTCTTCGCAAAATGCCACCTCGTGTGTGGCATCGGGAGCATGGTCCGGAACACAGCCACTCTCGGGGGAATCGACACAGATTCCTGCCTCAATCGGAACATCAACCTACACAATTACTTGTTCGGGGGCGGGTGGGAGTGATAGTGCTTCAGCAATAGTGACGGCTTCTCCGTCGGTTCTTTCCTCGACCCCCAAGGCGAAAGTTGGCCTACTCCCTTTGAGGGTGTGTCCCACGCTGGGATGCAACGGGCCGATCAAGAAGGTTCCCATTGGTAGGGGTTTTACACCTCTCGCATCTTCATTATTGCCGCCGATAGATCTCCAAGTTATAGGAACCACCGCTTCGTCGATTTCTCTTTCATGGCAAGAGCCGGCAAGCAGTACCCTCATGGCGTCGTATTACGGTATCTATCGCGACAACATTGAGGCGGCTACGACTACGGAGACGTCATTTACGGATACCGGACTTGTTGCATCGACTACCTACACCTATACCGTCGCCGCATATAATGCGAGCGGCAGCGTTTCATCTCCATCGGCCAGTGTAAGCGGGACAACAGATCAGCTCACGCTGATTTCATCCTCTACGGCATGCATAGGCCAATACACCCCCATCCTCGCCGAGATTCAGCAGGCGACGAGCACTCAGGCGGTAGAAGCGCTTGCGGAGGGAGCAGGGCTCCAGATAGCCTCCTCGACCCAATCGGACAGTTTTGATGATCTTGATAGCCTGACTACGGTTACTATCACTGCCCCATGTAGCACCACCGTCCTTGCATCAGTAACCGAATATGACGATGTGTTTCAAGTGAACACGTCATCATCAGCGGCGACCCCCATCGACTTAAAAGAAATGTCAGCTACTAGTTCTATTCAATTATCGTGGAAAGAATTCCCTGCAGAATATGTCACCGACTATGTCATTTATCGAAGTCCGCAGGACACGACGACCTCGACGCCATCGACCGATTTCGAGCAAATCGGAACTTCTCTTACCACCTCGTTTATCGATGATACCGCCCTTGCGAATACGAAATATAACTATGAGGTTGCCGCCTCAGACGCATGGGGGGATGCATCCGCGCCTTCAGCGCCCCTAAACGACGTTAGTTATTCTACGCCCTTTTCGCTGGCACCACCCGCGCTTTCTCCCGTACAGGGATTGTCCGCAAGCGTCTCTGGGAACACGGTAAATTTATCTTGGCAGGCGAATCAGCCAAACAATGATAATGAACTCTATTATATTTACCGGACCACCACCTCTGGATGCGCCGCTACCTCAACCATGTTTGAGGGGATTGCAAACTGGAATGAGTATTGGCAGACGTTAACCCAATTCACGGATGCCTACGTCCCACCGGGTACCTATTATTACTGTGTCGCAGACGCTCCAGATGGATCCGGTCTGCCAGGAGCTTCAGCTCCAGTGGACGCCTCCACTGTTTCCACCCCTTTGGCAGTGACGGTAACTCAGACGCTTGGCACCCCACCCCCTCCCCAAATTCCTAGTGTTAGTGGGTATACCCTCGCGCCCGCTATTGGGTATTCGTCGGTCACAACCTCAACCATCAGCCTTGCATGGACAGATGACCAGACGCAGGTTGTGGCCGGAGAAGTCACCGGTCAAGCTCTTGAGAGCCCATATACGGGCACAGCGGGATTCGATATCTATCGTAATGGTGTTTTTGTAGGAACCTCCGCGACCACTTCATATATGGACACCGGCCTTACTCCCAGTACCACCTACCACTATTCTGTAGCAGCATACACCAAAAATGGGGGCACCTCTTCTAAAACTCCGACGACGGTTTTGGGATTTATTCCCGCAGGGGACATAACAACCCTCACCCAATCCGAGATCCCTCCTCAGATGCAAGGCTTGGCCGCCACCGTCTCAGGCAATGCGGTGCAGTTGGTCTGGGGCGATACGACGGATACCGTGATGGTTTTCCGTGCCCCTACCCCAGACTGCGAAGCCACATCTACTGATTTCGTCGCCGAGACAAACAACCCGTATTTCATAGACGACGATCTTCCGTTAAGCACCTATTATTATTGCATTGCAGAATATGACGATGTGCAGGTGTGGGATAACGGATATCCTGCAACGGTAGATCTCGATTATCCGAACGTTGGGTCGGAGTCCTATGCCCTTCTTGGCCCCGTCTCTGCCCCCATACAAGCGACTGTTGCCGCTCCTTCTTCTCTCCCCCCTTCCGTTCCTACCGGCCTTACGGTGACGGCGACCACTCTTTCCTCCATATCGCTCTCATGGAGTCCATCTCGAGAACCTTCCGAGTATGCAGGCGGATCGCTCGCCGGCTATCGGATATATCGCAACGGAGTCGAGATAGCGACAACGAAAGGAACGTCATTTACTGATACTGATCTTATTGAATATACCCCATATCTTTACACCGTCGCAGCATACGATGATCAAGGGACTGTTTCCGGCCAATCGATCAACGTGGGGGGCACTCCGCTTCCTTCAGGAAATAATGACACCTCCTCCGGTCCCGACAGCGTGAATATCACGACTAGCATCACATCGCCTCTCTCCTTTATCCCCGCGTTGGAATCCATGCCGACGATCATCGGCAGATTCATTAGTGCCGTCATAGGCGTTCCCACTGCATATGCCCAAACGGTGCCAGTGGTGGGGAATAATACGGGCGGTCCTGCGTCATGCGCGATCGCCGGTTCAAATGGACAGGCATATGTCTTGGTCACCGCAGGCGGCATGCTCGATGGCGTATCTAGCAATTACTCCTTTTCTATA
>Ga0181516_10000704_pt1 | contig 28476 bp, 17 predicted proteins | sample PEATcosm2014_Bin_25_FD_121104 | JGI IMG/M metagenome (GOLD analysis project Ga0181516, IMG submission 121104) | Peatland microbial communities from MTU Mesocosm Facility, Houghton, MI, USA - PEATcosm2014_Bin01_10_metaG | ecosystem: Environmental > Terrestrial > Soil > Wetlands > Peat | place... | reverse complement strand
TGAAGGATAACTTTGTCGAAGTTTTCCAGCCTGTAATCGCGGAACGCGTCGACGAGGTCTGCCTGGATCAGATACTTTTTGACTTTGGCAGTCTCCTCCCTCCAATCCCCCTCCTTCAGTGGCAGGTAGCGATGTTTGACGAACCACTCGAAGGTGACTGCACCGTTGACGACGGCTTGATCCCCCGTCGAGTGTCCGCCCAGTTTGGCGATCTCGTCCTCCAGCTTCTCCCGGGCCTGAGACTTCGACATCTCTGCCTTAAGCCCCAGAACAAAGGAATGAGTGACGAGTTTAGGTTCGTTGGTTTGAGGGTCAAGCTCCGGGCGCCGAAAACAACCATGCCATTTCTTTCCCCGAGACCGGACCCATCCTTTCTGATATGAGACTCCCATTTGTTCCTCAATTTCTGTGTGGAGGGAACAAGTGGCCGTTCCCATTTTACCGGCGTTTGCGCCGTAAAGAGGCGGCCCGTTCACGCTCATTCAGGAACTCTTCGATCCCGCTCGCCCGGTAACGCAGGGCGCCGTCGCTCATGCGAATGACCGGCAGATACGGCAATCGGCGCGAGGAGTGATCCCAAACCCAGTCCTTGCTAACCCTTAGCCTTTGAGCGACATCCTCGGCGGTCAAAAGGGGATCGACCGTCTCCAACTCCCTAAAAGCAAGCACAGATCCCATAACCTCATTTCCTCCAAACCTGTGTTGTCCGGGCCTGTTTGGCCCGGCGAGTGTGGAAATCTTGGGTCGAATTCGATTCTCGGTCAAATTGACGCCGACTCCTGCCCGCTCCGCCGGTCTCTTCGTCGAAGCAAATCGGAACTCGATTTGACCGAGTTTCGAGACCACTTCATTCTGTCTCCGCGTTCGAGGAGGCCGAATGGCGATCTCAACCAAAGCGCGTGGAGTGGTAGATGTTTGATTCCCTCAAAGATCTCTCCAGCAAGCTAGCCGCGACGGGCTACTTCATCGACCCCGTGATGACCCAGGTTGTCTTCCTGGCCGCGAAGCTCCAGAAGCCGTTGCTGCTCGAAGGCCCCGCTGGCTCGGGCAAAGCGGAGATCGTCTTCTGGATTGAACAGGGATGGCTCCAGGCATCCATCGCCTGCCGCGGGAAGCGGAGATCCTACACCATCACGCCCGAAGCGTTGATGAGCCTTTACAAGCAGCATCATGCCGATGTCTTGAAGCGAGGCATTCCGAACCAGGTCCTCTTTGAGGCTTACGTTCAGTACTGCTTTGCCCCGAAACACACAGTTGGAGAGCAGTTGCTGGATGTCCGGAGAGACAAGCGCGAGCGGGCCGCATATGCAGCATCCGTCGGAGGTGAGAAGTCCGGCGATGAAGAGGAGGAGGAAGGCGATGAAGACGATCAAGACGATGATCAACGCTATGGCGTCGCGATGGCGGAATCGAGTGCCCCCGCAGGAGAAGCAGGGTGCCAGGACGAATGAAGTTTGTCCGCACTGTGGTGCACAATTTACCCCATCTCGGCTATCGTTTCGAGAGATGGTCTTCGCAGCTATTTGCGGAACCCTGCTGCTATTGATACTCGTGCCGGCAGGTTGGATGGCCGAACAGTGGATTGAGAATCAAGGGCATCGAATTCTAGACCGCATGACCTGGCACGAGCCGCTCGATAGTTGGAGCTTGTGAAACATTCGGGCGACGAGTGCCCCAATGCGTGGACAGAATGAGACAAGGAGCCCGATTGTCAATTCTTGCTCGCCTCGTGCTGTGGGCAGTAGACCGTGCCCGATGGTGGTGGTGCGTGACCATTGCCGGAATTGCTCAGATCGCCTTATTCCGCCTTATTCCGCCTTATTCGACCGCCTTATTCCGCCTTATTCGGTTCACCCTCAAACTTCGGCGTTGCGCCCAAAAACCACACGGCTCCTCGACCGTGTCCCCGAGAATCAATCATGCCAAGTCTTTTCAAATGAAGCAGATCATCCCGCAAAGTACGGTCGGCAACAGATGAATTGATTTGTGCGCAGACAAGGCCGCCATTGGCGCCGCGTTAGCGGTCGGAGCGCAGCGGAGAGCCTTGACTGGTTCCGACCGCCTCGCCATAAAGCCGCCTGAAGCAGTTGCACGAACGAAGGAGAAATTTAGGCTGTATTCCGAATTGCATTTCGCTTATCAGGGCCGGGCGTTGCGGGGCAGGAAACAGGCCCCGCATGGATGAGGAGCGTAGAACGCCGGCATCTTCTTCGGTCGCAGCTATTTCTTAATGAGTCAATCGGGGACCAAGTTACACATTGCAGCCTGATAGCTTCGTAATGCACGAGATGGAACCAACATTTCTTTGTAACCTTGTCGGAACTGGTTCATCGTTTGGTCGAGAAGTTGATTCTCCAGGGTTTCTAGGGTGGACAATTGAACTGTATTGAGAATGTTCCGTAAGAGATTCGGTTGAATGCACCACACTCATCTGGTGCTGTCGTCTGTGCCTTGGGGCTAATCCATGCCGATAGTTGATTACCGAGCCGCGCGCGGGGCGCTTGCCGGGACAAATTTCCACGAACTTTGGGCGGTTCTCCAGTCATTGCGCCTTCTGGAGCCGGGAGCGGAACTTGCGGCCGTTTCGGTTGAGGGATTTGGGCAGCGCGTAAACCAATCAAACGACGCGGCTGAGTACGACGGAGTCGATTGCACTCTGTATTTCGGAAGCTCCGATCTCAAAACTGCTAAGAGGGTCGAGATCGTTCAGCTCAAGTATTCCGGCAGTGACCCTTCCTCGAAATGGACGACCGCTCGATTGACGGCCACGGACAAGCAGAAGGGCAATAATTCCGTGCTGCGGCGCCTGGCCACTGCTTTTCGCGGTATAGTATCGCAGTCCTCCGCACAAATTGCGGTGAGACTCGTATCCAATCAGAATGTTGCTCAAAATGTAATAGACGCATTCGGCCGCCTTGCTCGCGACCGGCAAGTCCCGCAAACGACCCGCACGGAGATTCGTTCCGCCACCGGACTTTCCGGTAAGCTTCTAGCTCGCTTTTCAGAATCTCTCGATCTCACGTCGCAGACGGGCTCCAGGTTCCAGCTTGAAGACGCGCTGTTGCTTGAAATCTCTCGTTGGACCGACGCCGATGCGCGGGCGGTACTGGATCAATTGCTCGCATACATCCGCAAGCAGATGTTGCCCGAAGGAGCACAAAGGCTGATCCTTCGGGAGAATATCCTATTGACAATTGCGGGAAGTGCAAGTCCCGAGAGCCTCTTCCCATGCCCAAGCGACTTCTCGTCCCCCGCGGGAATCGTACCCCGAAGCGCCGCAAAACAATTGGCAGACCTGTTGGGAACTGGAGTGCAGCGCGTTTGCCTGCATGGAGGGGCAGGCTGTGGCAAAACAACCGTCCTGCGGCAGCTTGAGCAGTATCTTCCTGCCGGGTCGCACGTTGTACTTTTCGATGCTTACGGGAGCGGACGATATCTCGACGCAGCCCGGATTCGCCACCGGCCGATGGACGCGTTTGTTCAGCTCAGCAATGACATGGCAGTTGCGACTTCGCTACCGTACTTCATGCTCAGGAACGAGAAGGCGGATGCGCGGAGCTTTCTTCGCCGGCTTCAGAATGCGGCAGAGTCACTCCGCCATATCGATCCTGGCGCACTTCTCACGCTTGCAATCGACGCCGCCGACAACTCCGTCACCGCTGCTGAGCATTTCGGAGAACGCACCTTTGTCCATGACATCTTCAGCATTGGCGATCTGCCGGCAAACACCCGGCTAGTTGTCAGTTGCCGCACAAGCCGGATTGCCGACTTGAAACTGTCCGCGGAAGTTCGCAGCGTTCCTCTGGACGGATTTACTCGCGTCGAGACGGAAGCATTTGCCCGCCAGTTTTTCCCCGACGCCGATCCAACCTGGATCGATGACTTTCATAACCTCTCTGGCGGCAATCCGCGCGTTGAACGATATGCCATCGAGAGCGGGCGACGCAATCGCCAGGATCCTCTTTTGAATCTGCGGCCCCTTGGCAAGACGCTCCAGGGAATCTTTGAAGACATGTTTCAGGAGGCATTGAGAAAGGCTGGCCTCTCTTATGACTTCGAACCTTTCTGCGCGGCACTCATCGCCTTGCCCCGCCCGATCCCCATCGATTACTGCGCGCGCGTCTCCGGCATCCGGTCCGGCAGTGTCCTCGATATCTGCTCGGATCTGGCTCCAGGAATACGAGTCGAAAGTCACTGCATCGTTTTCGAAGATGAGGATATCGAGGAATTCGTTCGCACCCGCGGCCAGCCCTCCCTTGAGAATGGCGATCAGAAGGTCGCCGATGTCCTCAATTCCGATCATCGGACGAGCGATTATGCCGCGACTCACGTTGCCGCCGCTCTCTCCAGAGCCAGGCGAGGCAAGGAACTCTTACATCTGATCGAAACCGAAGCAGAGCCGGAGGCCATTCGAGATCCACTCCGACGACGTGAAGTCCGCCTTCAAAGGGTGAAGCTTGGTGTCGGCCTGGCGGCCGAACAAAACGACATTCCGTCAGCACTGCGCGCCGCACTGCGAGGCGCTGAAGCCGTGAAGAGTGACGATGCGATTGCCGAGCTCCTCGAATCGAATCTCGATCTTTCGGCTGCCTTTGCCGAAGAGAGCGTTTCTCGGAGACTCTTGCTCAATGGCGTGAAAGTTGCTAAGCACGGCCCTCTGATCGCCGAATTGATGCTGCAGGAAGCTCTCGCGGGTCGGCCAACTATCGTCCGGGCTTACCGCCGGCAATTCTCTGCCTGGATGCAGAGTCGTGAAGCCGCTGCCGAGGAGAACCAGCATGGACACGGCAGACGGATGTGGGATATCTCAATTCGGGACATTGCGGCCCTTACGGAAGCAGAAGCACTGATCTCCGGCCCAGAGGAGGCATACCGCAATCTCCTGAGATGGACCCCGCATACGGTGGCGATTCAGGTTGCGCAGATCGTGGTCCCGAGACTTCTTTCCCGGGGCAGGAGTGACCTGATCCAGAGCCTTTTCGAATCGAGCCTTGTAGGTGGAATATTCCGCGCATGGCTCGCCGTGCCTCTGCTCCGCTCGGGAGCCCAGCTTCCCGCGGATGCGCTTGAGCAGACATTCAAGCCTGCGATGCTGCGCCATCTTTTCCCGATTAGCCGATCATCTTTTGACCGCAGCAGTAGAAGCACCTTCATGCTTTTTGACACTCTCCTTTCGGGTTACGAGTTGGCCGCGAGAAATGATCGCGGCGATGGTGCCTTGTGGAGATGCCTGATGCATCTATCCTCCCGTTCTCTCCGTCATTCTGATCGGCTCTGGGAGCACGATACCGAACTGTTGAACATTCTTCTTCGCGCTTATTGCCTCCTGGCTGTAATCGAGGAACGGGAACCAGGCGTCGACGATTTTCTCGGCGGCGCGAGCGTTCCCATGCCGGAAAATGATCCAGAAAAGCGGCGTTTGGAATCCCTCCGAACGGCCGTCGGTCTCTTAATTCCGTTCTACGTGGCACGTGTGAGAGCTCTCGTTTCTGTGACCGATCCGCAACCGTCCGTGAGTGAGGTCGGCAACGCCGCACGCTCGGTAAGAAATTCCGGGTATCGGCTCTCCGCCCACGGTCGCTCCGATCTCTATCAGCTCCTCATGCTGAATATCTTCGATCTGGCGGCACTTCCTGGGGCGGATGCCTCCCAGGTGCTCGAGACCGCGTTCTCTGTTCCGAACGACGAATCTTCGGCAACAGGATGGGAGTATCTCACTTTCGTTGAGCGTGCGGGAATCTGCCGTGGGACGCACGGAAAGCTCCTGGAATGGGCCACCGAAAAGGATGCTGCCATAGCTCCTCTTCAGACCAACTCATCCGAGAAGGTTGATGCTCATCTGGCCCTTTCGCGAGCGGTGATGGCGATCAGCCCGCAGGATGCCGCCGTCTTCTTCCAGCATGCACATGAAGATACCGAGGGGGTCGATGTAGATGCCCGCTTCCAGTTGCGAACCTTGAGCGAGCTTGTGCAGAAAGCCGAAGGAGCCCTCAATGACCAGGAGCGGCCAGGTGCGGCTTGCGATTTTGCCGCGCTTATATCGAGTATCGCTTTGCGCATTGGTGATCGGGAGTCCTTTCCATGGGGGCAGGCTACCGGCTCTCTGGCTAGGATGTCGCCTGGCGTGGCGCTGGCGGCCGTGGCACGTTGGGAGGATGCTGGAATCGCTGGACGCGACGACACGCTTGAGGCTGTGCTGCCACATCTCAAAATCCCAGGCGTGGATCGCGTTGCCACATTCGTTGCAATGAATCCCCTCCTTCAGTCCGACGCGCTCCTTGAAGAATCGGCCGAATTGGTAGCAAGCCAAGACGATCAGGCTTCATCTCCGCAGGTCGAGGATCTGTGCCGGGACGCTCTGATCTTGAACGACGGGCGGAGGCCGACGAGCATTGCCAAGAATCTCGAAAACGTTCCTGAGACCGGACCTTGGCTCAAAGCTCTAGAGTCAACAGAAGCTTTTCGGGCAGGCTGTCAAGCGGCTCGGCCTTCGCCAGCCGAACAGGAAGATCCTCCGAAGTCGCACGGCAACCTTTCAGTACCGGCGAAACGCTACATTCTTCCGGACGAGATTCTAGATGCTGTCCGTGCCGCAAAGTCTCCGGGCCGGTATATTTCGCCTTCAGACGTGTTGAAGGCTGTCCAAGACCATGTTGCGACAGCCGACCGAATTGCCCATCTCGATGCATTGAAGCTGCTTCCATTCGAAGTGGTCGATGGAGAGGCAATCGTCAGTGCCCTTGAACAGGCACGCCAGCGATGGACCACTGCCGCGGTTTCTGCGTGGCTTGATCAGGCCGTACCGGCTTTGATCTCTACCCGATTGGCCGATTTTTGCGGAATGCTCGTCTATTTTGAAACCGACTCTGCTCTGGATCGCTTGCTGAACCTGGTCTCCGATCGCAGTAGTTGCAGCAGACCTCTCTTGCGTGGGCTCGGAGAGTCCCTTGACGCACTCACCGCCGGAGCAGTCTATGAAGTTTGCCGGCGTGTCATTCAGAGTCTCCGCCAGGAAGATGCGAAGGACATCCTTCTTGCCAATCTGCGGAGGCTCGTCAACGCCCTTCCCGATAGCGCCGAAGTTCGGTTTGACATCACCGATATTCCGTCCGAGCCAACTGATGCTGTTGCTAGATTTCTGTTTGCTCTGATGTCCGATGTGGATACCCGGGTCCGGTGGAGGGCGGCGCATTGCCTTCGTCGGTTTGTGCGCTATGGCGGCAAGGAGCTTCTTCCCTCTATTGCAGTTCTGTCAAAGAGGACCGCGGAAGACTCCTTCAGGGTTCCGCGCGCGCCATTTTACTGGCAGGCCGCGCGGCTTTGGTTTGTGGCTACGCTGTCCCGAATCGCTACGGAACAACCCGGCGCGGTTCTACTGGTCAAGACTCTACTGCTTCAGACTCTCGACGACCCTGCCTATCCCCATCCCGCTCTCCGCTCCTTTGCCAAGGACGCTCTGGAAGCGCTGGCGAGCTTCGGGATGGTTTCCTTCGACGAGCACGAGAGCGTCCTTATCCAATCCACGAACCGGTCCAGCATTCCTCCGGAGGCCCAGGTTTCTAGGTTCCCCGTCGAGGCCTCTCTACCTGGCCCGAGTGGGAGATTTCGCTTCGACCAGATGGACACGGTTCCGTACTGGTACCAGCCCGCAACCCGAATCTTCGCGAACGTGTCTATGAATCAGCTCAAGGCCGAGGCGGAGCGTTGGATACTGGATCGCTGGGGCGTTAAACCGGACATCGGTGAATGGCGAACCGAACCGAGGCGAAACCGGTTTCCGGAACGCAGCTGGCGTTTATCTTCGAATGATCACGGCAGCATGCCTAGACTCGAACATTACAGGACCTTTCTCGAGTGGTATGCGCTCCAGTGCGCGATTGGCTCGTTGATGAAGATCGAGCCCCTCTCACTTCGCGAGAATGGCGAGCAGAGCGAACTCGAAATGAGGCTCAGATGGCAGCGGCTTCCCGAAGCTCCAAATTGGATCGCCGATCTGTTAAGTCCGATCCCACTCGAAGAGAGATTCTGGCTCCAGCCCGAGGCCGGTGAGGAATGGGTCGGAGCAGTAACCGATGCCGACTTTGTTCAGGAATTGCGGCGGGGGACGGATGGTTCAGAAGTCGTCGTAGACGGGTCGTTTCAGGTTTCTTCTTCCGAGTTCTCCTGGGATGTGGATGTAGATAGCGCGCTTGTCAACGAAGAGAATGCCATGGCCCTGGTTCGAGCCTTGCAAACGGCGGAAGAGCCCATCGACTACAAGTTACCCGATGCAAATGAAGATGACGACGATAGGTTCGCAATCGATGAGCCAGGGTTTAGATTGAGCGGATGGATAGCCGCGACGTACTCTGATGACGGCTTTGACGAGTACGATCCGCTGAACCTGGGAACGAAATCAACAACCTCCGGGCCGCCGAATTCGAGATCGACCCGTCCGGTTCTTCACGGCGGGATACTATCGCGGCCCGAGCATGATGGGGTTGTCTTCCAGTACGAGCGCTGGAAGAGTCATAGGGACCGCTCTTCCGATGAATATGAGGGACCCGGTGTGCGGACCAGCGGCCACCGTCTCTTCGCGACTTCGCACGAAATTCTGGAGTTCTTAAAAAAGACTGGAAGCCATTTGATATTCGAAGTGCGAATCACACGTAAACGCGGAGGTTCACGCCATCAAATACGCACGGAAGAAGAATCTCTCAGATTGGAGGGTCGATTCTGCGGAATCATCCTCCTCAGAGCCGACGGCACCCTCCACACAGCCGAAGGATGTATTGGAGCTTGGCCGCTATCTGGTGGATGAATGCCTCGGTGGGCGCAACAACGACACGCTCTCGAGATGGTTCCTTCACGCGATCGCGGAGCGGCTGGCTGCCTATGACGCAGCGACGAACTCCGCCCAGAAGAAGCAGCGGGAAAGCGAAACTGCCGATCTCATCCTTCGCTTGTGGAAACATCGTGCTGTCGTGCCAATGGGGATCGATCCCTTGGCGCCGTATGGGCGGGTTTTCGAGGCGCTCAGGTCTCTGTTGCCCCAGGCCAACCCTTGGGGATTGCTTGATAGTGCTGCGAATGAAACCGTTGCCGCGGAGCTCTACCGCTGCCTTTCCCTGCTGACCATCGCGATGTTCCTGCTCAGTGTCGAAGCGATCCCGGATCGCTCCGATGTCGAGAAGTCATTGCACGCGTCCTTTCTACCTTTTAAGGAAAGCGCCATTCTCCTCTTGTTCGAACAAGTTGCAGAGTTCGTATCCCCGAATTTGAAATCGCAAGCACAGACTGAAGTCTCGGAAAGCGCAAAAATGACATTGAGCGATGCGGCGCAGAGCATTCGGACCCTGATCGAGAGGACGCGTGAGGCGCTCGATGAGGCTCTTATCATTGTGGGCAAGGCAGAGCAAGGTGGGTCGCGCAGAAAGGCTGCGGATTCGAGAACACCCACCAGGACAGAACCGAAGAATCTCAATCCTGCGAGGAAGGTCATAACGAAGTCAACCGCGAAGAAGTCCAAGCCGGCCCAACCTGACACAATCACGAAACGAAAGAGGTGAGGCCCGTGCCGAGGCAGAAAGCGCCCGCCGAGTTCGAAGGAAACAACGCAGTCGAAAGGACTGGCCGGGGAGCCAGAGTCTGCAAATCACGCGACACTCGGTCCGAGAATCTGGCGGCATATAGTTCCCGAATCGATCCACTCAGTGGATAACGGACACATCACCCTGTTACCAGCGTATTTTTCGAATCGCAGGAGTGCCGATTCGAAGTCCACGTTCGCTCGGCGCACTGCATTCGCTAGGGGCTCTGAAGGAATCCCGGCTCGGGTCAATTGAGCAACGGTATGAATGGTGAGTTCGTAATCCGTCGCAAACCTGGCAACGATTGTAGAGAGTTTGTCACCCCCCCCATCCGTTGACAGATCCAGATGTTTAGGCAGTGTCCCCGCGAGATGCACGAAAAGGCGTCGCCAGTTCCTGCCTCCGACCTGCGATCCATAAAGCAAGACCATGAACCAGATAGCTTCGTAGACTTCGTTCCAGAATCCTGGATCTTGATCTCCTTCGTCTCGCCCGAGGAAGCTGATTGCGGCTGAAGCGAGAAACAGGCTGGCGTCATCCGCAGAATGATCATTCGTAAAGGTCCAGTATCTCGATCTAAGCCTTTGTTCTTCCATCTGTTTCCAAAGTTGTCTCCATGTGCCAACCAGTCCCGGCCTCATAAACGCGCAACTGACGAGCTGGTGTCTCCACGTTGGAAATTCGCTCAGGTTGGTATCGTGAAGGCCTATATCTCGCAACAGTAGTAGGTCGCCAAACAGTCGAAGCTCCTCCTCGAAACTCTCTGTGTCTGTACGATAAGCCTTCATGAATAGTCGAGCTAGAAGGATGTCCATCCCCGGGGTGAGGCTTGTTGGAATTCGCCCCATGCCGGAGCCTCCGAGCTGATTGAGCTCTTCAGTTTGCAGTAGCAAAGGATTGGGTAGCCACTTGATGACGGAGGCCGAATGCGCTTCAACATCGCCGAGAACCTGAACAATGGCTTTCAGCGCCATGGAGACTGGGAGAGCAGGCCAGCCGTCCAGCGGGGTCTTGACCCGAACTAGCCGCATGAGCCAATCAGCCGCGAGTCTGGGGCCGTCACTTCGCCGGGAAAGAACGAGCGCGAGCCGTTCCATGCGTTCGGAGAGATCATCGCAAAGCCGCGCAAACGCTACTTCGTCGCGGGGCAATCGGAAGTACGGTGTCAGCAGAGTCGTCGCGTGCTGAAGGGCTACGTTCAAAAGCATCGGTGCAATTAGAGATGTCCACGTTCCGCCCTCTGCGCTCCTGTATGCAGGCGGCGCAGCGTCCAGAAGCATCAACAGCTCATCGAAGTCCTCTGCAATATCGCTCGATCGAAAGGCGTGCTGAACTAAAAGGGGATTCTTCAAGCGATCCAGCCACGAGATGTATTCGAGCTTGTCGAGTTTCCTGAGTTGGTCGATCAAACCTAGGAACTCATAATGGAAAGGCACCCTGTCCAATATCGCCAGATCAAACGCCTCAAAGGGAGGCTTGTTTTTCCATGCCATTAGCGATTCCGCAAAACCTGCTTTCCATCGCCCTAAGACGAAGTCGCCTGGAAACGTGACAAGATGCTCAATGCTTTCACTCATCGCATTCAGCAGGGGCTGATTTTGCTCGCGGAGTATTTGAGCTGCATGTTCGAGGAACGCCTCCTGCATCACGAAGTTGCGGCTAGCTTGGTTGAGCAGACGGCGGAGTTCCTTCTCTCCCGCAACGGCTGCGGTTCGTTTGCCCAGCGCTAATCCCCAGCACCATGCCGCTTGTGCGGTAATTTCGTCAGTGGGCGCTGACTCGAACGAAGTTTCGAGCGCATTCAGAATGTTCGCAGGTACAGCGATTTCTTTTGAACGCAACAGTGCCCATTGATCGGAAAAAAGTGAGGCAGGAAACGTGAGTTTGTCGCCATCTCCCTGCAAATTGCAATGGTCGAGCGCATGGCGCAGTTGGTCGACGAGTAGGGATAGCCAGATCTCTTTCTCGGCGTCGCGGCCCTGCGCGATTAATCCAGACCAAATCGTATTCGTGGTGGAGCGAAACCTCGGATCTCTCATTGGTTCTTCCGCCCTATGTTCGGACCAAGAGCCCACCAAAATCCAACCGTCGCAAGGCCGACAGCCAACCCGATTGTGGGCCATCCTGTCCTTTTGCGGGGAGCAGACCTTATCGCAGCTTCGCGACTCGTCATCCAAGCCTGCCAGGTGACGGTGCGGTCACCGTCGAGAATCTCAGTCAGATTTCGAATGATGTCCGCGGAGTTCCGGAGTTTGACCACCATGCCGGCACGGTCGCCGATCGTGTGCAGTGAGTTTCCTGAGAACCAGACCGAGTCGTCGACGACAAGGAACCGATCGTGAACCGCTGGATCCCCCGTCAGCACCCGGATGGAAAAACTGCCCTCTTTGGCGAGTTTCGGGAGCTGTGCATTCAATACCTCGGCGGCTGTGCGCTTTGGATCGATACGATCCTTCTTCCTCATGACCTCGGCGCTTGTGACGATCAGTACGGGTAGCTTTGCGCTTGAAGTTGACAAGGCGTAGCTAATAAGCTCGACGGTGGTGAAGTATGGATCGACGATCCAGAGCCGCTGTCTGGCGCCAGAGACGAGACTACGGACGAATTGGGTCGCCGCCTCCTGGTCTCCATGAAACCACCTTTCGGGATAACGGTCGTCGAGCCGCTTCATCTCGCGCCGCTCCGCCCCTGCGGCCAACAGAGGAATGGCTTCTTTGGGTGATCGTGGTTGGCCAGCTGTTACGGTCGCCGTATGTCCAGCGAGCAAACGCGAATAGCTCGACGCTGGGGAACTGGCAGTGGCGGGTACGACAACTGTCTGCTGAGGTCCAGGCATCATCAGGTTTACGCTCAGTGATTGCGCAACCCCCGTAGGTCTGCTCCACGACAAGACAGAACCTGCCTTATTGAGCACAACCATCTCGATCTCGCCGGTGGTTCCGGGCGGATGCGCAATTTCGATTTCAGTTGATGTCACCTCAGCTTCGGCAATGCTGCCAACCCCGGTTAGCCGACGGTCGATTAGGACGACGCGCAAGCCATCAATACTTCGGTCCATGCGGGGATGGAAGCGCAGCAAGCTTACTTCTTGCGACGGGTTCTTTGTAGACAGTCCATGATCGATTCCTCGAAAGATGGGATCTGGTGCGATCAGATGAAGTGATCCAAGCAGTTCGCTGTAGGACTCGAAGTCGACGAACATTTGAGCCGAAAGCCATCTTCGCCCGCCTGGATCCGAGGCGGCAGCATTGGCCTCGGGAAGGAGACTCGGCTGCAGGAGGTGGTGAATTCGCGGGGCATGCCAGGACTGTGACACAAAAGGAATCTGGTCAGAACCCGTGATGAGCTGTGGCCAATGCGGCTCTTGAGCGAATCCTGCCGCCGCCAGCATCTTGGGATTACTTGCTGAATCGAGGTCGTTGGGAAGCTGTATCTGGCCCTGAATGCACCGGAGGTACCAATCAAGAGCAGTTTTTGCGGGCAGGCAGGTTCGTTTGACATAGAGACGGTTTTTCCTGCCAAAGCACTTCAGCGCCAGATGCTTTTCCGGGGTTTCCAGCGGTGAGGGGAACTCGGTCGGATAAAGTTCGACAAACCCGAACATGAGATAGCGTGCCTGGTCTGCAAAATACCAAGCAATATGAATCAGGCCGTATCCGTAGCCGTCGATTGCGAACCGCATTTGAGCGCCTGCCTTTTCGCCCGGAGCCGAATTCGTATGCATGGATTTAAGAATATCCGGTTGTACTCCCCGGCAAGGGTGAATGATGACAGGGTCGATGCGGTCAGTTCTCGCATGACTCCACGTCGCTGATGATGCTTATACTGCGGTGACTTCAATGAATCGACATTGCGAGGTCTTGGCCGATAGACGGAGTTTGAGTCAGTTCAACCGCAGAACTCTTACTGATTTCCGTTCCGAGTCGTTGGCCAAGTTTTGGCGTATCGTTGGTGAACACGGTCGCTTCTTGGCTGGCGCGGGAGATGGCGACGTAGCCGAATCGGGAGCGCTTGCCGCCTGATTCGCCGTGCGCGAACTGGTAGCCGCCAACAACGATTGCGATCAGACTTGCGACCTTCGTAACTGTGCCGGTGAACAGGGTTTGGAGAGCTGTGAAGCCGGTGTCGAACGGCGACTGGGCCGAGGCAAGGGCGGGAGCGATCAGGAGCAGAGTGAGAGTGATGGTTGGGCGCATCCAATGCGATCATGAAGCGAATGCGCGGGGGATGACGATGGATATGCGGGGGAACGGGATCAATTGGCACCTCCGAAAGCAGGGTCCTGCGTGCTGCTTTGGCGCAAAACTGGCTGCGCCAAACGGCGATGTCCAATGAAATTTTCTGCGTGGAATATTCCTATCTGGGATAACCACCCTCAAATTGTTGCTCTCGATGTCGGTTGCATCACAGGGCTTGGGCGCCCAGGGCACAACATACACGATTGCAGCGTCGGCCTGACCGCTGGGTATTACCTCGTTTTCAGTGCACCGTCTTGCGCAGTATGATTTCTATCGATATTAGGTTCAACTATGAGTTGATCTGGCGGGATTTGCCAGGCCTCATTGAGCCCCTTTTTCTTCATGGTGGAACGTTCATGTCGATTGAGTTACTTGCGCCCGAGAAATTCTCCTTTCAGGACTACTTCTGCGTCGAATTGGCACTCCGTTTCCAGCACGATCCAAATCTGCGATTGGTGGTCGAACCATTGAACGGAGAGGACGCGAACCTCTTCGTTGAGATTGATCAGAAGACGCGCCTGATTGAGGTGCAGGTCAAAGGAGGATCGGGAGCGGTGACTCTGAGGATGTTGGCAGGCTGTTTGGCGCACTGCCCACCCTTGAAGGAAGCGTCTTCGTTATTGGAACGACTGGTCAATGATCCCGCCAGGCAAGTTCTCATTGGCCTGTCGGGGCGTTGTGACGACTCCGCATCTGCCTTTTCAGTTGAAAAAGATTGGGCTGGATCCGGCCAAGCATCTCGAAGAATTAAACGCGCGACAATTTCAGGCCTTGTCAGCGCCTACAAGGAACTTCCAGCGCGTGTGAAAAGCAGAATTGAGGCTAAGCGTCGTGCATCCCGCAAACGCTTCGTTGACAGAACTAAAATGCCCAGGTTGGTGGCGACGGCTCAGCGACTGTTTGTCGAGGAAGGAGTGTCAAAGCAGGAATTATTTGCTCGATGTCGTGGGCGATTGATGGCGGATCATGGCATTCCTCTCGATAGAATTCCGGAGGTTTTGAGGCTTTTGTGCGAATCCGTCGCCGAGGCAAAACAGACTCGAAGCGATGCGGCTCCAGGCATCAAGGAGGTGCTGAAGCAATTTGCACCGGATCCTTTGCGTCCAGCTCACTACGTTCTTCGTGATATCGAGCAGGATTGGGAATCTGAGCTTTCGGGTTCGAATGTCTTGCTGTTATCCGGTCCACCGCGATGTGGAAAATCAGACGCTGCTCGCTATGTCGCAGGCGGCTTCCAGATGCTCGGGTACGAAATCCGTACAGGCTCCGACATCGATGAAGCTCAACGTTATTTGACTAGTCCTGGGGAGGAGCAAAGGCTGTTTCTGCTTGATGATCCCTTCGGAGGAATCCGGACGGAGGTCGATGCAGCTCGGACGCTTTCGCTCTTGCGCACACTCGTGGTGCGACTTCGACCGACACGAAAGCTTGTAGTTGCTCAGAGCCAGAATCAATTATTCGACGTGTTCCGTGCTGGCCAGCTCAAGGATTGTTCTCTCGGCAGTCATAAGTGGTTTGATCTGGGTGCTGTTGATAGCGAATTCCTGCTTCGAGTCTGGAATGCGATTACAACGGAAATTACGGTTTCAAAGCGCATTGTGGCTTTGATGGAGGATGCTCTTCGCAGCAAAGAGAAAATCGAGGTTGGAAATCTTCGCCACTTGGCCTCAACCGCGGGCTCCCTGCCGCGAGATGCCACTAAGAGCACAATCATACGGAAAGCGCTCGAAGATTCCGTCGATCTAGGGACCGAACTGGTGAACAGTCATCCCAAAATGGCGGATTTACTGATTGCGCTAGCTGTAGCCAGTGCTCCGTCCCGTCCAGTCGCGATTCGCGACCTGGCATTCATCATGGCTGATCAGTTGGCGTACCTGCCCGGGAAGATCGATCCAGACAACAGCGTAACCGTGTTCGGTCCGAGGCCTGAACGTCTGGAATTCCCCACATACGTTCCTGAACCGTCGTTACCGCGGGAGACGCTCACCGCACTTGCCATTCTGGAGCGTCCACTGTTTGTCATTCCAGGAAGAGACGGCATTGTCAGCTTCTCGCACCCTTTCTATCGCGCGTCGGCTGAATCGGCGCTTTTGACCCCCACTCTTGAGACGGCTGAGATGATGGTCGACATGCTGGTGCGAAGTCTATTTTGCCTTACACCGCGAACGTCGACAAGCGCTGCGCGTAACCTTGACTGGATATATGACCTGTTAGCGAACTCACCGAAGCGACTTCGGGCAGTTGAGGCGGCGATAGATGGTCTCAATTCGATCTTTCCTTCAACAAGAGATCTCTGCCTTGATTTCTTAATCAGGAGGCAAAACGAAATTCCCGCTGAAATGGCTGCACAGTTACCACGATGGGTTGAATCGGCTCTTTGGTCATCGCTTGATCGGATACGATGGCACGATGGCGAGGCGTGGATTCCGACGGGCGAACTGTCAAGCATGGAATCAGTTAAATGGACCGAGGTCACTTCGGACGAAGCGAAGAAGATGCTGGAGGCCATTAACGGCGGTGAACTTCCAACGTCAGAAGATTGTGCGATGCTCTTGCAATTTCTGAAACGGCATCCGAAGTGTCTTTCCGCGAAAGCGGCGTCTCGGTTGCTCGGTTATGATGAGTCGGTGTTGCGCGCTGATCTCGCAAAGGTCTGGCTCTCCATTCCCAGGAAAGATGATTCGAAACTGTTGGGCCAGATGTTCGAGGATACTCATCCCCGTGTGATCCGTGGTCTCTATAGAGGAGCTCTTCTCAGCTGGCAAAACTTCTCAAAGCGGAGACAGGAAACGATTCTCGGTCTGTTATGTCGAGCGGTTAGATCACAAACCATTGCTGCCACAATGATTCCGGAATTGATTGTGTTCAACAGGGTCGAATACAGCGGGGACAATCCTCCGTGGAAAGTATTCGCAAGACTCCTTCCTCTGGTATTTGACCTTCTTCCGGCGGAAGTTAATTTCGATAAGGCGCGCCTATTTGCTGCAACGCAGTCAGCAATTGCCCGCGTGTCTCCGCCCGATGTTGCAAAGATCGCCGAGTCTTGGGTCGGCTGGCTGGAACGCGAATGTGTAAGGCGTCTGCCCGACGATTTTGAATTGGCGATTGCAGAGGTGCTAGTCGAAGGCACTCGAAAGCGGCCGGGGGCTCGCGGCAATTTGGTTCGCCGACTTCTTACATTCCCGCAAACCGGTCCGCTGGTCTGTTTTCTCAAGGATTTGATTGTTGGTTGGGAGCATCTTTCGCAAGGAGAGAGGAGAGAAGTTCTCGGTCTGTTGAAATCGGGCAGAAAAGATCAAAGATGGCTGCATGCCATATGCGTGACTCGGACGACCGTGCCTAAGGAGATTCAGAGCGTCGTGTTCGGGGAAAAGGAGTTATTAAGCCGCTCGGCAGAGGATCTGCTTGAGGAGGTTTCGCCTCGTTTACTTGAAGCGGCGGTGTCAATGCATTGCAAGAATCCGGGCTATTTGTGGTGGCTTAGCACAGGTACGGAAAGCGAGCCCTTTGCGGCAATTGTAGAGCGCTTGAAGATGATGCCGGCACATCCCTTGTTCGAGGTGGCGCTTTGGAAGGCACTGATTAGTCCAAACGATGATGAAATCCGAAGAATTGTAATGAACGCTGGAATGGATCGCTCGTGGAGCCTGTTTTTGTATCTCTTGGGTCACGAAGTTCGCGTCACCGGCGACTGGTTACCCAAAACATGGGACGCTCTGTTGCGATTATTGGAGCGGGCTGGCTTAAGGGAGAAGGCGCTAAAGAGAATGGCTGAAAAGGCCCCCGCCATTCTCGATGATTTCGGAGAATCCTTTGACTGGCTACGCAACGAAGATGATCGGCTCTCGCTATGGTCCCTTCTTCCGAATGATTTCCTGGCAGAACAGATAATGATGTTGCTCGAAAAGATTGAGAAGCAAGGTGATTCTACGTCGCCATCAATTCTGTTGTTACGATTGGCGGTCGTGCAAGCTCCACCTCGACTCCATCGGACATACGACCATATAGGAGAGTGTTTGAAGAAACTGGATCCAGATTATTCCGTATTCAAGGATACTCTGGCTTCGCTGAGAAAATCGGCCCTCGATGAACAATTCGACCTTGAATCGAAGGCGCGGGAACCGGAAAAACGATTTGAAGATTGGATATGGCACATCGCTGAGCCATAGAACGACTATTCCACTTGATTGATCCGTTGTTCCAATTCGGCGATTGCTGCGACCACCGTGTCGGTCTGGGGAATGGGACCAAAGATCATGCCAGCCATCGCGTCGTAGTCCCGGCGGAGATTGGTCAGCATTTGATCGTGCGGAGTCAGGGCAAAAGTGCCGGGCACTGCGGACGCCAGATCGAAATCCGGCCGGTTGAAGAACATTAGAGCATGGCGCACACAATCCGCGGCCATCGCTCGATCATCGGCTGCTTTTCTGCCGATGTCTGATTGAAGTAATCGATACACGTCATAGTAGTGGCGGGAGACGCGCTGGCCGCCTCCCTTTAGCTCACCGCGACGCTCCCACCAGCGGCGGAGACCATGCAGAATGACAATCTTGTCCCAAAATGTGCGGCCGGGATCGACGGTGGTCACGTTCTCGGTCGCCAATTTTAGTGCCGGCACATCCTCTGCGATATAGGGTGTGATGACCAAAGGAGCGTGCGGATCGAGCGCGGATTTTGCACCCGATTCAATCTTGATCGCCCGACGGATATAGGCATTGCCATCCGCTGTAACGGTGGGATACCAGAGCAGCAGGCTCTGCCCATCGGCATCCTCGGGATCTGCTTCGAAGCGCGCGCTGTCCGGGGGAATTTTTGCGGTTTCCAATGCCTGTCGCAAAAGCTCTTGCATTTGATCGAGAAGCTGGCCGTTGATATAGCCTTGGCAGGCTGCCTTGATGGCGTCCAAACGTGCCTCACGTTTTTTGCGGCTCAATGCCTCCAGTTCTTCGACGGTAGCGGGCTGATCGATGTCCTCGCGAAAAACGGTGATGTCGACGTCTTCGGAAAACCGCTCGATCAGACCATACCCCTTTGAGAGCGAAGTCCCGCCTTTGAACAGTAGGCGTGGACCATCGGTGGGGAGGCCGTTAAAGAGCGCGTCTAAGGTCCAACAGACCCAGAAGTCCTTTTCGATGTTTTGTTCGGCTGTGCCGAGCCGGTTCCCGGCGCCTACGAATAGATCGCGGCGGTCGCGGGCTCCGGCCGCCAGCACGGTTTGGAAGCCTTCTGTCATCTGGTTGACGATGCCTCTGCTTTTTCATGATAGGCCGCGCGTTTCGGTGTTCGGCCACTGGACGCTTTCTTTCTGGTTGATGGTTTCTGACGAGAATTGTTCGCCTCTTGGAGTAGTTCACGTATCAACGACTGCATCCAGTCCGGGAGCGCGTGGAATCCATCGTGCAGGTCGTTTTGGATGGCTTGTCCGTGGTCGGGGTCTTGGAGAATGTTGACCAGGCGATTGTGGATGCTTCCGTTGTCGGTGGGAAGCATGTCCCTTACCCAATGAAGTGCCTGCACGAGGCGCATTGCTGGCCGGCCCGCCCAGTAAAGACGGCTGGGCGCGGCGTATTGGAAGTCGATTTTCAGATTGCCGAGGGAGATGGGGCGCAGCCGTCCGTCGGTAAGCACCGTGACGTGTGCTGGCACAGCGTCGGTCAAACCGAGATCGTTGGCGGCGGTGATTCCGTCCACCACAATGCGGACATTCCCCTTGCGTGCCAGTGCGTCGATGACATCGCGTGGATCGGGATAGGTGGGTTTCCCGGTGAGACGGTTCACCGTGGGCACATCGTAAAGACCGTGAGCGATGCGTCGAATTTTGTTGGCGGCCATGAGGCGATGAAGGGCCTGATCGACGGAGTATCGGGAACCGAGATCGGCGAAATCGTGCTGCCCCCAGACACGTGGGACTGCCGGGGCCTGGATTCGGTCCAGAATGGCGGCCGGTACACTGGTTGTGGGAGCTGGCATGGGGATACTCCATGTCAGAAAAATGTAGCAATTTTCTGACATCCCCAGTATAAGCTCATGTCAGAAAAATGTGGCAATTTTCTGACATACATCGATCCAGTCTAATCTGAGATCGCGGCTCGCAGCGACCAAAACCCTTACAATATACTTGAGTTACTGCGAAGGTGAGGTCGCTGCGGAATGCCTCAGGAGCAGAATCGTGAGTACACCGAGCGGCTGATCGAATTCGCGAATCGGCTGGCCCTCAAGCGCCCAGATTTGAACCTGCTGGGCAATCACCCGAGGAACGAATATCCGATCATTACACAAAACCTAGAAGCCCTCCTCCAGGAGCGCCACGCCAAGGGCAAGCTGCTTCTGCCCAATCTCAGCGCTTTTCAAAATCAGGCGCTCGGGATCTTCTCCGACTATTCCGGCGAGGGTTCCGGTAACTACTACACGTACTCTGTGCTCGTCTGCGGTTACGGCTTCACCAGCTCCTTCAGCGAGAAAATGAAGCTGGTCCGGAAGAACTTTCGGCTGGGCGACAAGGAAATTGCTTTCAAAGATTTCGGAATGGGCCAGGTACGCGCCTCTTTACCGGACTATCTGGCCGCGGCGAATGAGTTGCCAGGATTCCTTTGCACATTGGCAGTCGACAAGCGAATAGCAACACTATTTGGTCCCCACGATGATCCGTCGAGCCTTCAGAAGATCGCTGATCTTCTTGCGAACAACAGACTCGGGGGACGCAAGCCGCGCGAAGCGGAGAAGCTTCTGCGCGTCGTCCACATGGCTGCCTTCATGGCCGCACTGTTGGGCACAGACGGACAAAAGATCTTCTGGATGACAGACAATGATGCGATCTGTGCGAATCCCGATCAACACCAATCGATGATGGCTCTTTTCGATCGGGTGCTCCCGATTTACACGCGCTCCGGTGTTAACTTTCCGCTTCTAGGAGGCGCGCTGCCTTTTCAACCCAAAAGCGTCGAGATGAACGATCTGTTGAGCATTGCTGATGTTGTTGCCGGTTCTGTGGCGCAATACCTGACAAAGAGCGACACCGAGCCCCAAGAGATGATTACTCTGAAGGAGGGAGCGGAGAAGGTCTTTGCGTTCCTCGGACGAGAAGACATCGGCCTTAAGAAGGCAACTTTTCTGATTCGCCTGAACAGCAAAGGCGAACTGGAACGAGGCGACATCGACATCGCTCTTCGAAATCCTCTGGCCGATGCAATGCTCGTTCCAATATTCGACAATTAGCCTCTCTGCTGGGTGCTGCGACGTTCGGCCGCATTACGGCCGATCAAACACGAGAATTGAGTGTATGACTAGGCCTCCCACAGATTCGGAAATTGCGCTTGATGTATACGTTCGCTCACGGCAACTGGAACTTGCGAGTAGTCTGGAACACAAAAAGGCCATCTACCTTGACATCAAGTTCTGGATCATCTTGCGCGACGTCGTTACGGGGGTCCGCAATGACCCGGTAGACCTTGAACTTCTCTCATTACTGCGCGAAGGCAGAGGCGAAGAGAAGATTTTCTGCCCGATCAGCGACAGCACTTTTGCGGAACTCCTCAAAAAAGCGGATGTGAAGAGCCGGGAGGTGACCGCCGACCTTATTGACGAACTGAGCCTCGGGATCACTCTTATTCCTTTTCATCTCCGCGCCGGTACGGAATTGGCACATTTCCTGCATTCCGCGCTGACGCCAAATGAGGTCTATCCGCTCAATCAGCTCGTCTGGTCAAAGCTCAGCTATGTCATGGGATTTCTTCACCCGCGCGGAACACCGTTTGATTCGGCAACAGAACTGAAGATGCAAGAGATGTTCTTTGAACATATGTGGACTCTTTCAATGCGGGAAATGGTGGATCGTATCGGCGACCATGCGCTTCCCGATCCCGAGCGATTCGATGCGCTGGCGGCGCGCCTCAACGAACTCAACACCCAGCACGCAGGTGACCTGCGCAATTTCATGCAGACCTACGAAAATGAGGTGCATGGAATTCTGGATGTCTTCATGGAAGTCGCCATCGACATCGTGAGCCAAATGGTCCAACTTAAATACGGCGAAGGACATCAGCTCAGTCCTGAACAGCGAAAAGAAGAAGGGAAACGACTGCACAACCTGTTCTTCGCAGCCTTCAAGACGGAGCGAGCCAAAGATGTTCTGCCGACCCTGCACATTCTAGCCAGTCTGCACGCGGCCATTCGGTGGAACCGGCAGCAGCGCCTCAAGGCGAACGATTTTCTCGATTTTCAACACGCGACCGCGGCACTGGGATACTGTGACGCCTTCTTTACCGAGCGGCCCTTGAGAGCGCTGGTTACCGCAAGTCATCTTGCACTGGACCGAAGGTATGGGTGCGACGTGATCGCAAGTCCGGAGGATGCCGTTGCCTATCTTCGGGGGCTTTTGGTTGTTCCACCGGAGAAAAGGACAGAAGGACCGATATGAACCGGAATGCATTGCAGATTCTGTCCCGGGTATCCCGACAGGGCGAAGTGTCGCTCGACGAGGCCATCCGAATGGGACATAAGCGCGGCGGTGATCACCGCAATCAGTATCCGCTGGCCCTGCTTCTCGAAGACCATTACCTCGGAATGACGATTAATTACACGCCGCCTGAGGGCTTTGATCGCATGCGCGAGTTCGCGCTCGCGATTACGCTCCATATGTACCTCGTTCCGGCCGATGCCAGCGGAGGCGTCAGTTACCAGGGGATTCGGACGTCGGGAGCACTCGATCCGAAGAAGGAACGGGTGTTTTTGACCGCAAAAGGAGCGCTGTACATGGGCGAGTTCCGGCAGAAGCGGTGGGATCGAGCCTGGTCGGTGGCGCTCGGGTTCACAACCGGCATTCTTGTCGCGATCTGCGCCGCTTGGCTAAAGGCCCACTTCGGGTCGTAGGTCAACCGTCCTTCAGTGAAACAGCCGGCCATGTTTAGTATCATTGCCACGATAATTAACATGGCCGTGGTGATCGCATTGTCGGCGCTGGCGCCGGTGGTGGCGGTGGTGATGATGACGATGATGATGGTGGTGGTGTTGACAGCTGCGGCGCCGCCACGCCACCGACATTGTTGGCGGCGGGTTTCTAATCGCCCAGGCGAATGCTCAGGCCGCGTTTCTCAATTTCGTCGGTCGTCTCAATCAGCTTCTTCGTTTTCCTCGCGCTGTTCAACTCGCCGCGCATCTTATTTCTCATCGGTTTCGAGACATCCTCGATGAGCACCGGACCGAGGGGATTCGAGTTGATGCAGTTCGTGGCCAGCGTCTCCTGGACACCCTTTCCAATTAATAATTGGGCGAACAGACCTGGCACGTAGAACACGTACCACCTGAAATTGGGGCTCTCCGCCCGATAGGGGTCGATCATAGCTGGGAAGACAATGGGCGACGAGTCGATCGTGATGCAGAGTGCCATGTTCTTCGGAAGATCGGCTTGCCCAAGGAGATACAGCCGCAATGCGTCAGTTTCGCCTTCACTGAGATCAATACGCGGTTTCGTCTCGCTCGCGATCCATGAATGGACAGCTGCTTTATAGAAGATCCCGACCGCAAAATGCATCAGCTTCGGTCTGTCGATCTCCGGGTTCGTAGCTGTTGCATAGAGAGCCTTGTCGGCATCCTGATAGACCGGCGCTTGCTTCATCAGCCGCTCCCGCAACGGGAACGGTCCTTCGAGCGTCGGCAGAAGCGGCAGAACCCAGCTCTCGCCATCACGACTCAGAAGTTGTTCGCAGTCGCTGCAAAACAGCGGGTGTTTTGTTTGCCGCGACGTGGGGATCAGGAGTTCTCGCGTAAACTTGACCGGTTCGTATTCGTCCGTCCGGCAGAGGGCATAGAGCGAGCGCGGCATAAAGTGGCTCTCACGCAACTCCTTACCGGACTGGAGGCACAGCTTACAGTTTCCCGTGCTCATAATTTGCCAACTCACGGCGCATGCGCCACCGTCTGAAACGCCCAGGGTTCTTAGGAGGATGGAGCGCCATGCCCACCAGCTTTGCATTGAGTTTTGAGAAGCGGTCAGCGAAGGTGCGCTCGTCGCTGTTGCGCATTTCGAAATTGGTCACGGCGGCATCCCATTCGACGAGGACATTCGCAAACTCAAGCTCCTGCGCAATGAAAATGCGGTCGCGGAGAACGCGGAAAGCATCGACCTTGATGACCTCGACCTCTTGCACCATTTCCGGCACATAGTGCGAGGTTGTGCTCGCCTTATCGAGCCGGACAATCGCCATATACGCGGATGAAACCGCGCTCAAGACCGCTTGGTAATCATCATGGCGTTTATCCCGGAACCACTGCTCACGCTGCCATGATCGGCTGAGGAGATGACCGAAAAGAATGCCTACGATTGGCCCGATGACACCCCACAGTACCAGAGCAACAGTCCATTCCTGCGCCAGCTTCGCGTCCATAAGGCCTCATTTGTGGATTGACAGCTTTCGAAGCACAGCCGCCGATTAGATTATCCACCGCGCGTGACCCGGCTGGCTGCCGGCGGGTATTAAGGTGGAAACGGCGGGGAAACCCATTATTGAATGACTTGAGTGTAGCCGAATCTATATTTGGCCGGTCTCTTAGCCGATTATTGATTTTGTAGGCAATCGTTGGCAGACCTCGGAATCGTACCGTGCAGCTACGCATGCGGAAGGTGATATCAGAATGGCAAGTACTGGCGACGATAGGGCGGGAACTCAAGCCTCAGCTCAACTGGGACTGAAGAATCTCTTCCGGTCCAACTTTCTGCCGGCGCTTTCCGCCATGATGAGGGCATTGTGCGCCGGTTATCCAGGATTCAACGAAGTTGCGGTCTTCAGTGTGGTTCTTGACGCCAACAAGATCAATGCCGAAATACGTTGGCGGCTCGGTGCACGGCAAAAGCCATGGGCTCTTAGCTTCCTGTTCGAATCGATCGAGGCGCAGGTCGTCATTGGGTTCGTTCCGATACAACTCGAGACCGAAATACTGGATCATGCGGCCGAGATCGCAGCCGATACCGGGCGCTCGATCAAAGATGTTCGTCGAGAATGGGCCAGCATACGCCCCTTGCTCAAGATCCACGACCCCGCGATGCAGACGATCGACGTTATAGATCTCCCTGATGTCAAGGACCTCCCGTATATGGCGACCCAGCAGCAGCTTGGGCTCGCTGCGATCTATACCGACGACACTGACTTGAAGCGAATGGGCGCTCCGGTGATAGAGGGACGTATTGACAAAGAACTACGCGATTATGCGCGAGGAAGCGCGGTGAGCATCGGTGTTCACGTTGGCTCCGGCGTAGTAGTAACCATTGCGGGCAAAGCGATCCCCGCACTCTTTCGGTTGCTTAAATCTGGCGCGAATTGGTTCGTTCGCCAACCGCTGCCAATCCAATTGACCATCGCTTCCATTGTCTTTGTGCTGGCTTGCAACCGCAAGATTCGTGCCAAATTCTCACAATCGTGGAAGCAATATGGGCTTGCGATAACGGAGCTTGGAATGCGGCTCCTGGATGAATACGTCGAATCGTTGTCGAACGCACAGTCTGCGGCTGCGAAGCTCGCAGAAGCCATTCCTGCGCCTCGAAAACGATGGACGATCCTTATGTATTCCAGAGCAGTCTGCCTCGCAGGTCAGCCGCCGCAAACAACAACTCAGATATTTCACAAGATCGCTGCCGCCGGATATCGCCCGAAAGGCGCTGGCTCCCTCGGTTATCTGCGGAGCGTGCTGCGGGGATGCGCGGAGTTTGTAGAGATTGGCAACGACCAGTGGATCCAAAAGGCACCGGCCGACCGGTTTGATTACTCGCGCCCGGACGCTTACCGTGTCCGACGGTAGTCGTCGACGTTACCTGCCGACGCTGCCTGAAAGAAGTTTTCGCGCTTTCTACGCGGAGGCTCACGTCGCCATCAATTACGTTGCTTCTCGGTTGGTACCAGACCTTGACGAGAATGCCACTGAATTGAAGTTGAAGGCTGTTCGATAGACAGACCCAGTCTTGTCGATCTTCGGAGCTACGCGGCCTCAGGCTGCTGGAAGCAGGCGCGCATGATTTCGCCAACCTCATCAAACTTTCTCTTCAGTGCCCGATTTTGCTTCGAGCTCAAACCTTTCGCAGCCAGCGTGTCATAAATCGTCTGTCCCACGGAGCTGGCGAAGACGGTGTTCTTGTCAAATCGCGATTGCAGAAGCTCTTCCCAGGTGAAATCGCCATCGTTGATGTGAGAGAGCAACTGTTCGAGCTCGTCGATGCTCATGATTGTCAATGGTTTAACCTTTGGATCGACGATGCCTTCCTTCTGGAATTCTTTGTTGAAAAACGTGTTCATGAACGTCGCTTCAACCACTGGCTCGTCGCTGACAAAGATGGGATAGATGACCGGTGATTCCTTTCGATTGACTGTGGGAGCCTCGCCTTTTGATATGGCGCGGCAGGCGCTTGCGAGCTGCCTGATAGCCTTCGGTTTCCCCTTCTCGTTCACTACGAATTTCCTGCGGAAATCCTTGAGAAAGGTGTCTTTGTCGGCGCTTCGCTTGGCCGGCTCGGTCAGCAGAGACGACTTGATCTCGATCAATAGAACGAAGCTACCAAAGTCCAGCAGCGCGTCGATTTGACCATCCGCGTAGTTTACGTCTGGGAAAAACATGCCAGACATGGGCGGGTAGAACTGTCGCAGCAGGTCCACGGTGTACAGCTCGAACATGTAGCCCCAGAGCTCTTTGAATCTGTCCCTCTTGTCTGTTGGAAGCCCGTCGTAGATGCTCCAATAGACTCCCTGCGTGAGCAACTCGGCCACGAACTGCAAATCCAGGATGAGTACCTTTTCGGAATCAATCCTGAGCAAGGGATACTTCCGGAAAACATTGAGGCTGTCGATAAGGAACGACCGTCGCGCAACATCGGCAGTAAACGCGGACTGGGTAGGCGCCTGCCCATCTCCGAGCAGTACCCGGAATCCGTCGATCGTCAGAGCGCGTGCGTCCAGCATCTTTTCGAGTACGGCCTGAGGAAAGTTCGTCTGCGCGAAGATCTCCTTGCTGTTGAAGAGAACGCGCACCTGCCCTTCAGGCGGTCTGCCAAGGGCGAAAATGCCGAACACGGTGGAGACAAACTGATTGAGCGGCACGCCATCGATCTCGATCTTGTCCGGAGCCATTCCCAGTTGCACAAGCAGACTCACCACCTTTGGATCGCTGCCCGGCATGATTTCAGTAAGAATCGTGAACATCCGGGCCATGCCGTGGCCCAGATGGCGGACGTTGTAAATGTCCCAGGTAGGCGCAAGGAGGAGAACAAGTTCCACAGTTGGCGGCATCGAGGGAAGAGGCGTAGAGATGTTATCGAGGAATTCGTTCGCAAGCAGGGTAAGCCTGCCGACCTTGAAAGGGTTCCAGTCCTGGTTGGGGTTGTTTCCGCCGAATAAGATGAGGTGGCGAATTGCTTGCAGGCAACCGATCCGATTGAAGACGACTGAGAGAGCATTACCCTGAACGCCCGGGTTGAATATGGTCGACCTCAGTTCCGGTTCGACGAAGCGGATGATCGTCTCCAACTGAACCTGCCGGTCACGTGCGCGCGATTCTGAGAGGTTGGCGTTGATCAGGGAGAACTCTCCGATCGCGTCGATCGCGCTGCCGTCCCGCAGCGCGTTCCAGTACGCAGCCTCCGCGTCGGCCGGCTCAAGCCCCATCTCCGAATACTTGCGGTAGACGAAGAACCGCGGTCCCGTTAAAGGCAGGGAGCCCCTTTGTTCCCAGGCTGGAACAAGCAGACCGCCTGGGAGCATTTGCATGAAAATGCGTTCGAGTTCTTCGGGGCTATACACTCGTGCGTTCTTCTCCGCCACTGCCTTCTCCGATAATCCCGATGCTTGAGCCCTCTCAACCGCATTGACGACATGCAGATCTTCGCCTATTGTACGCCTTTTCAGGATGGACCCTTTACCGCGCTCCGGTGGCGTACAGTGAAGGCTTCGGAGAACCCGCTGCGACAGGACCAATGGAAACTTTTGCAGGCGAGCGGAAAGCGCGCGATGCCGGAGACCGCGGGTGCGTAAAACAGCCCTGTGGCAAATTTGTACCGCGGAATCGCTTTTCAGGCCATTTGAGCCGTTCTAGCCTACTTTAGAATCAGTAAGTTACTGAGGAACCGTGCAAATCGCGGGTTCGCCTCCCGCCACCTCCCCAAGAAACTGAACTGCAAGGCAGACCACCGTTGCAGTGACCAACCCCTGATCACGGCTGCTTGGTAATCGTCACAAGCCGATCAGTTCCAGATCGGAGGACGCCTCCCGCAGGTGGCAAAGGCCGGCCCTGTTCGCTCGCCACAATTTTCAAAGTCTGCAGTTCTTGACGAGTCGAACTTGCGAATCGGCTTGAAGAGCTCGGAAGCAGTTCGGAAGTAGATCACTTCAGAGTTTAAATCCGGGGATTGGTGCTGACTGCGACAATGAGAGTTGGGGCTGATTCCACACGATCAGCCCGTTGGCCACTTGGTTGTAGTTTTGCCCGCATTTTGCCCGCAAATAGTGCCCACTGGGCCGTCTCTGCCGGTTGTGCCGGTTCATAAGTACTGTGCCGTCTATATTTTGCAGTTTGATAGCTTCCATGGCATGGAAGAGGTCATCGGTTCGATCCCGATCAGGTCCACCAAAAAGTCTTAAGTATCTAATAATATTAGATTTACGACAGGCAATCCTCGCATTTCCCCGCAAATT